>WNFF01000249.1_pt1 | contig 103083 bp, 90 predicted proteins | sample 5400441 | NCBI WGS metagenome assembly WNFF01 (sample SAMN13153345, study PRJNA577476) | soil metagenome | isolation source: 120 cm saprolite under Douglas fir tree site 2 hole 3 replicate 1 | place: USA:California | collected 2015-04-18 | reverse complement strand
TCCGGCATGTAGGAGCCGCGGGTCGTCGCCACATAGTGGAGCGACGACGGCGTGATCACGCCAACAGAATCCTGCAGCGGCGAGGCCACGTGGAACACCTTCCCGAACAAGTCGGGTGAAGGCCTGCCGCCGGGGGGGTGCTGTATGCGCACCGAGGTCACGTAACGGGAGCGCTGGCCGTATTCGACCAACTCCTTGCTGCCCAGGATCATCGGAGAAGCGTTTTCGCTGCCCGGGGTCATCGGATGGTCGTGTGCTTGTGCCTGGATCGATGCCAACTCTCCCAACGTGACCCCACCGGCCAACGCGGCGCCGCCCTTGAGGGCGTCGGAGCCGATCTTCCGCAAGCTCAACCAAGCAGCGTTCGCAACCGCGGATACGCCGTCCGTGCAAGAGCGTCTGCATGTGTTAGCTAGCCGATGGTGGAAGGATGAGCTTACCGATTACAATCCGGCTGGACTTACGGGCAACCGCAAAATTGGTAGTGTTCGCTACGAATTTGGGGTTCATTCGGGAATTCGGCATTGCCGTGCACGACCACCTCATCGCCGGCAAGGACGGCCACGCGAGTCTCAAGGCGCTCAAGCTGATTTAGCTGGCCGTCGCGGAGAAACGCGCTGCCGCCGCGGCGCGCTTATGGCGCGATACGTTGGAGCTTGTAGCTCCCATCGAGGATCATTGCCCCGTGATTTTGATGTTCGCCGCTTTAACGACCTGCGCCCATCGCACGATCTGATCTTGCAGCACCTTGGTGACCTGAGCGGAATCCATCAGCTTCGGTTCAAGTCCCGCGGCCCGTAGTTTTTTGACAACATCCTCATCTCCAAGCGCGCTTTTGATCTCGTCGTACAGCTTGCTGATCACGTCGCTTGGCAGGCCTGTGGATGCGAACAAGGCATACGTCGATGACGCATCGAAATCCCCATAGCCCAGCTCTTTTACCGTCGGGACGTCCGGAAGGTCCGGCGAGCGCTCGCTGCCCGCTACCGCTAGGGCGCGAAGCTGCCCGTTTCTCACCTGCTCCAGCCGCGTCGGAATCTGTGCGAGCCAGAAATGAATCCGTCCCACGAGCAGGTCTGTTGTGCCCTGGCCGCCGACGCGATAGGGCACATGCACGGCTTTTATTCCGACCAGCTTCGCAAAGAGCTCGCCGTTGAGGTGTCCGGGCGAACCGTTACCCGTTGATCCATACAGCAATTGTCCCGGTCTGCTCTTCGCATAGTTGACAAACTCATCCAGCGTCTTCACCGGCAGCGATGGGGTGACGATGACTGCAACCCCTGTTGAACCGAAGTTGACAACGGGCACGAGATCCTTAAGCGGGTTGAAGCTCGAGCTCGGCATGAGGCTGACGTTGGCTGAGAGCGACGTCATGGGATCGCCGAGAACCAACGTATATCCGTCAGGCGCGGCCTTCGCGACTTGCTCGGTGCCGATGGTGCCCCCGGCCCCCGGCCGGTTGTCAATGAGAACCGGTTGGCCGATGGTCTGCGATACGCGCTCGAAAATGATGCGCGCCGCAATGTCCATCGTTCCTGCCCCAGCATAGGGCACGACAACACGGATCGGCCGGTTTGGATAATCGGCAGCGGCGGCCGGCGCGATAAACAATAGCGATGAAAGGCAAGCTAAAGCCATTTCGCGACAGAGCCCAGTCGACATCTTCGATCTCTCCATCGGAACTCAGTTCAGCTTCAAGAGTCGGGCAGCATTTCCTCCCATCACCTTGTCGTACTGCGTACTTGTCATCCCGATGTTGCTCATCAGGTCGAACCCTTTCTTCTTAAGCGGGACCATCGGAGGAGAATCGGTGCCGAACAGGAAATGATCTTCGCCGACGGACTTGAGCGCGCATTCGGCTGCGGGTGCCCAGTAGCAAGCGGAGTCCAAGTACAGCATTTTCAGGTAATGGCGCGGCGGATGCTTGATCATGATCGGCTCGTAGGAGCCGAGGAAGACCGAGAAATCGAGAAGCTCATAGGCGTAGTCGAGCCGGCCGATGACCTCGCAAATGCCCCCACCAAGGTGGCTGCCGACGATCTTCACCGTCGGAAACTGCTCGAAGATGCCGCGAACGATCAGCCGCGCCAGCGACAGGCAGTTGTCAGCAGGCCGGCCGACGCTCGACGCCAAGCGGTAATCCGCCATCGCCGGAGTGGTGGCATCACCAGGATGGATAAAGACGGGGATGTCCAAATCGGCAACGAGCTTCCAAAACGGCTTGGCTGAATCCTCGTCCGGATAATGGCCATGATGGCTCGAGTTGATAATCACGGCTCTGGCGTCGTCCTCCTTCACTGCGCGTTCGAGTTCCTTCAGACCTTCGTCGCCAGCGCCTGGAATGCACGTGGCCATCGGGACAAATTTGTCCGGGTGGTCGTCGCGGCATTTGGCTAGATACCGATTGGAGCCTTCGATTGCGGCCAACGCTTCCTTTTGCGTCTCGCAAAAACGGATGTAGTGAACGGCGTTGCTGATCACGGTCCGGTCAAGGCCCACGAGTCGGTGAGCATCCAACGCGTGTTCCACTGTCATGGGCACAGGGTGCTTCCACCACTTCGGTCCCATGTATTTCGGATCATTGATGTGGACATGCCAGTCGATACGCATCGCGGCCCTTCCCTGTGGTCACAAATAAATGTGCACTAGCCTGTCTGCATCGCAAACATCAGCCCGTTCCAAAGACATACAACCATCCCTCCGGCGATCCCACCCCCTCGCGCGCCGACATCGACATGACGCGGGCGATCGTCGAGGTCGCGCGGCCACTGGGCATTGCCGGTCGGCCCGTGCACCAGAGGCGCTGAAGCTGATGTGACTCGAGGTCGCGGAGAGGCGCCTGCCGCGGAAAGCAGGACTTGCTCCACGGTTTGTGATTGCAACTCAACGAAATACGCCTAGGCTAAACCAGAAGGGACACGGCTCCCTTCCGCAGTAATCTCCACAGATCAGACCGATGCCTAAGAATATCGTCGTCTGCTGTGATGGAACCGCGAACGAGTTCGCGCGGGACAGAACAAACGTCGTCAAACTCTTTTACACGCTCATTCACGATCCGTCCCGACAGACGGCGTTTTATCACCCCGGCTTGGGCACGATGGAGGCCGCGGGCGCGCTCACCACGTTGAGCCGCAAGCTCACCAAATTGGCCGGGCTGGCAATCGGTTACGGCCTCGAAGCGGATATTCGAGACGCGTACGTCTTCCTTATGAACTATTTTCAGGAAGGCGATCGGCTGTTCCTGTTCGGCTTCAGCAGAGGCGCGTACACGGCACGCGCCGTTGCCTCGCTCCTTCACATGTACGGCCTGATCCGAAAAGGAGACGAACCGCTTGTGCCGTATGCCATCCGCATGCAGATGGCCATAAACCGAGCGCAAGGGAGAACAAAGGCCAACCAACCTTCGCAGGTGCGTGCTCTCTTCAAATTGGCTGATGAATTCAAGGCGCATTTTTCCGGTACGCCGTGTGGCCCATATTTCGTAGGCGTATGGGACACCGTGAGCTCCGTAGGCTGGATCGAAAACCCTCTCCGACTACCCTACACCGCAAACAACCCGGATATTCAAATTGGCCGGCATGCGATAGCGATCGACGAACGGCGAGCGTTCTTCCGGCCAAATCTCTGGCGCCCGACCGCAACCGGGGGACCGAGAGACCTCAAGCAGGTTTGGTTCCCCGGCGCCCATAGCGATGTCGGTGGCGGTTATCCAGAGGCAGAGAGCGGCTTGTCGAAAGTCGCTCTCGAATGGATGCTGCGAGAGGCGGCTTCAGCCGGCCTGCTGACCGACCCAGCCAAGGTGAACAGGGTGCTGGGACGCTCGGACGGCGGATACGTTCCACCCGATCCCAAAGCGGCTATGCACGAGCCGCTCACTCCGGCCTGGTGGGGCCCCGAGTTCATCCCAAAGAGATACTACAACTGGGACCGTCATCGGGAAGAACGAGGCATCAATCTGTTTCGTCGGCGCACGATTCCCGATGGTTCGATGATCCATGACGCCGCATATCAACGCGGGGCGGACTACCAGAAGCTCTTGCCCGCGCATGCCGTCCGCGTGAGTTAGGGCGGCGCCGCGCGCGCAGGCTAACTCCGGGAGGCCAAGACGAACCGCCGTGCATCATCGAAATGCCGGCACCGTTATGGACTGGCGGCGCCGGCCCCATGTCCCATGCCCGGCGTCGAACACGCCGGCGCAGGCCGCGCCGCAGTCGACGCAGCGGCCGTCGGCGGAGAGATTCCACACGGTGAGATCGTACCAGTCGCGGCCGATGAGGGTCGCGCCGCAGCCGTGGCAATAGGTGCTCTGGCCCGCGCCATCGTGGATATTGCCGGTATAGACGTAGCGCAAACAACCCGCCTCGAGGGCGATGCACCGCGCCATCTTCAGCGTCGCCGGCGGCGTCGCAGGCGTGTCCGTCATCTTCCAGTCCGGATGAAAGGCGGTGAAGTGCAGCGGCACGTCGGGGCCGAGATGCTCCATCACCCAGCGGCTCTCCGCCTCGATTTCCTCGGGCGAGTCGTTCTCGCCCGGAATGAGCAACGTCGTGATCTCGAACCAAACGTCGGTCTCGTGCTCGAGGTATTCGAGCGTCTCGAGCACCGGATCAAGCTTGCCCGAGCACAGCGTCTTGTAGAACCCCTCGGTGAATCCCTTGAGATCGATGTTGGCGGCGTCCATGTGGCGGAAGAATTCGGTCCGCGGCTCAGGCGCGATGTAGCCGGCGCTCACCGCCACCGTCTTGATCCCGCGCGCGCGGCAGGCCTGCGCCACGTCCACCGCGTATTCCAGAAAGATCACGGGGTCGTTGTAGGTGAATGCGACCGAGCGGCAGCCGCTTCGCACCGCCGCTTGCGCGATCGCGTCCGGCGAGGCGCGATCCTGAACGCGATCGAGCGCGCGCGCTTTCGAAATGTCCCAGTTCTGGCAGAACTTGCAGGTCAGATTGCAACCGGCCGTGCCGAAGGACAGCACCGGCGTGCCGGGGAGAAAGTGATTGAGCGGTTTCTTCTCGATCGGATCGATGCAAAAGCCCGAGGAACGGCCGTACGTGGTGAGCAAGATCTGGTCGTTCTGGCGCGCGCGCACGAAGCATAGTCCGCGCTGGCCTTCATGCAGCTTGCAGTAGCGCGGGCACAGGTCGCACTGGACGCGCCCGTCCTCCAGTCGATGCCAGTAGCGGCCCGGCACGCCCTCGATGATCGATTGATCCATGTTCAAGCCGGCGTAAATTCGGGCGCCATGTTATACAAAGACTCGCTCCTGTATGCTTGATGCACAAGGCGCCGCGCATGCGGTGCGCTCCCTCTCCCCAGCGGGGAGAGGGTCGGGGTGAGGGGGTTCGACGCCCATCGAGAAACCTTAACCCCTCACCCCACCCCTCTCCCTACGGGAGAGGGAGCAGACTGAGTTTGCTGCTCGCACTTGCTCCGTCTCACGGGAGCGCGCGTGGATATGTGGATAGCGGGCGAGGTCGAGGCAATGGTGGAGAAAGCTTCGCAACGCACGAAAATCCGGCCGCCGGCGGCGGCGGGCCTGTTCTATGCCGAGCATCGGCAGCGGCTGCAGACGACCGTTTCGGAATTGCTCGGCGAGGTCGCGCCATCCGCCAACGTCCTCCCCAAGGCGCTGATCGCGCCGCACGCGGGCTACGTCTATTCGGGCCGCGTGGCGGCCGAGGCATTTGCGACGCTGCGTGCGAGCGCGCAATCGATCGCGCGCGTGGTGCTGATCGGCCCCGCGCACTTCGTTGCGGTGCGCGGGATCGCCGCCCCGACGGTCGATGCCTTCGAAACGCCGCTCGGTTGCGTGCCGATCGACCGCGAGGCGCTCGCCGCCATCGCCGACCTGCCTTTCGTCATTGCGGCTGACGCCCCGCACGCGCCCGAGCATGCGCTCGAGGTCGAACTCCCCTTCCTGCAAGCGCTGTTGCCGAAATTCGCAGTGGTGCCGCTGGTGATCGGCGACGCCGCGCCGCGAGACGTCGCCGAGGTGCTGCGGCGGCTCTGGGGCGGGCCGGAAACGCTGATCGTGGTCAGCTCCGACCTGTCGCACTATCACGACTATGATACGGCGCGCCGCCTCGATGCCGCCACCGCCACCGCCATCGAACGCGGCGAGTGGGAACGCCTCGGCCCCGACCAAGCCTGCGGGTATCTCGCGGTGGCGGGCCTTCTGGTGGAGACGGGCCGCCGCCGCCTCGCCCCGCAACGGCTGTCGTTGTGCAATTCGGGAGACACCGCGGGGTCGCGCGATCGCGTGGTCGGCTACGGCGCCTGGGTGGTCGAACAGCCGGATGCAGCGGCCTGAGCGGCTGCAGCTCACGCCCGCCGCCGTGATGTTCGTTACTCGGGCTTGAGCCTTGCCGCTTTGACGATATCGCGGAGACGCTCGTAGTCGCGGCGCATGCGAACGCCGAACTGCTCCGGACTTTCTTTCAAGGGCTCCAAACCACTCTCGGCCAGGCTGCGCTGGACCTCCGGATCGTCCTGCATCGCATGAATGTGCCGCGCCAGCGTGGCGATCACGGGCGCCGGCGTCCCTTTCGGAGCGACGATCCCAAACCATGTGGCGAATTCATACTCTGGCAGACCGGCCTCGGCCGACGTTGGCAGCCGAGGAACCGCCTTGAGCCGTTGTGACTGAGCCACCGCCAAGACCTTGGCGAGGCCGGCTTCGACTGGGCCGCGCACCGCGCCCCAGCCGGCAAACGTGAGCTCAATGTGCCCGCCGACGAGGTCGTTCACGGCCGGCCCGACCCCGCGATAGGGCACGTGCAGGATGTCGACTCCGGCCAATCGCTTGAACATTTCGCCCGCAAGATGGGGCGCCGTTCCCGGCCCCCCGGATCCGTAGCTCAGCTTGCCCGGGCTTTGCTTGGCGAGCGCAATCAGCTCCCGCAAGTCGTTGGCCGCGACCTTGGCGTTGGCGACGACCAGAATGGGGGAGCTCGTGACCGGGGCGACCGGCACGAGATCGTTCAACGGATCGAACGTCAGGTCCGCGTATATGTGCGGATTGATCGCGACGTTGCCGAGCTGAATGAGTCCGATCGTGTAGCCGTCCGGCGGGGCTTTCGCGATCGCCTCCGCGCCAAGATTGCCGCCGCCGCCGGGGCGATTTTCAATCACGATACTCTGCCCCAAGGCTTTGCCCACATGCTCGGCGGTGACGCGCGCGGCGACGTCCATGAGCCCGCCGGCAGCCGTCACGACGAGGAGACGGATGGGTCGTATGGGATAGTCTTGCGCCAAGGCGGCGGTCGGCGCGCCGAACGTCCCAGCCGCCCCGACCGCTGCGACCGCGGCGACGGCGCATCCATAACGCAGCCAACTCACGCTCACTCTCCCGGGCAAAGGCACGATCTCGACCACGTATCACTTCCGCAGAGCGCGATCGGCCGGAAGCTCTCGCGGTTTCGGCCCCGTGGCCAAGGCGGTGACGGTGATCAGGGCGCTGCCGGGGAAATTGTCGCCCAATATTTCGCGCCGAAGCTGGGTGAGGCGGTCGCCGTAGCGCACGTCGGTGATGAACACCGTCATCTGCACCATGTCGCTGAGCTTGCCGCCGGCCTTTTCCAGCGTGGCATTGAGGAGTTTGAAGATCTGCCGCACCTGTCCGTCGAGATCGCCGGCAAGCGACTTGCCGCTGTCGTCGACGACCGCGAGCTGCCCGGCCAGCCACACGATCTTGCCGCCCTCGGTGATCACCGCCTGCGAGTAGCCGCGCGTCTGCGGACGCTCGCCCTTGAGGAACTCCTTGGCGTGGAGCGGAGCAGCGAGCAGCGCCGCCGCGACGAGGCCGATGAAAGCGCGAGAGGATGCCGTCGAAACCATGTTCATCTCCCTGATTTGCGCGGGCTTTGCCGCGGACATCACTGAATGCGTCGAGCTCATTTGCCGATGCGGTCGGGGCCTTGCGCCAACGTGTCCAAACGATAGAGACCTTCGCGCGCGGTGATGTAGAGCACGCGCTTGTCCGGTCCGGCAAAGCCTACATTGGCCGGCTGCCGCGGCACTTTGATCGTCCCGAGATACTTGCCCGCGGCGTCGAACACCTGAACGCCGGTGACGGTCGTGATGTAGACCCGACCCTCGCGATCGAGCGCCATGCCGTCGGCGACGCTCTCCTTGCCTTCCGGGATGTCGCGCAGCTGCGCGAAGGTCCGCTTGTTCTTCACGCTGCCATCGGGCTCGACGTCATAGGCATAGACGGTCGGGTTCAGCGTGTCGTCGACGATGAGGGTCTTGCCGTCGCGGGTCAGCGTGAGCCCGTTGGGCCTGGCGATCTTGTCGTCGATCACGATCGGCTGCTTGGCGCCGGGCGGCAGGTAATAGACGTAGGCGGTGCGGCCGGGCACCACCGGCCGCGAGCCGGGATCGGTGAAGTAGATGCCGCCCTTGGCATCGTGGATGAGATCGTTCGGCGCCAGGAACGGCTTGCCTTCGCTGCCCTCGGTGACGGTCGTGACGGTGCCGTCGCGGCTGCGTTTGCTGATCCGTTTGCCGTCGCCTTCCGCCGCCAGCAAATCTCCCTCGCGCGTCACCGCGAGGCCGTTGGCGCCGTTGGTTTGCTCGCGAACGAGACTTATCTCCCCGTTGGTATCGAGGCGGTAGATGCGATTGGGACGGATATCGGAGAAATAAAGGCCGCCGTCCGGCGTGCCGACCGGTCCTTCCGTGAACACGAACCCTTCCTGCACCAGGACCGGCTCGACGCCCGGCGCCACCACGCCCGCGATGCCGCTCGGCGTTTGCGCCGAAACCGGCAAGGCGAAAAGCCCCACCAACGCCATCGCGCCAGCGGCAGCGCTCCTTCGTATCGCGGCACTCTCGAGATGCCTCTTGGTTTGCATGGCTTCCTCCCGACGGTTGACGAGCAGCGCCTATCGATCTTCGAGCATGCCGGGACGAAGCGCAAATGCCATTTTCGAAACTCTGACGCGCCTTGCCGCCGGAGCAAGTCCAGGTCGAGATCGTTGTGGCGTCGGTACGCAAGCTCTAGCATTCTCCGGCGAAGCTTCAGCCAGTGAAAAGAATCTTGAGCCGGCCTCGGCAGTTGGATGCCGGCTGCAATAGACGGGAGGAAAGGCTATGCGGCGGTTCGTGGTTTTGATTGTGGCGGGCATCTTCCTTCTTCTTCCGCACACGCTCTCGGCGCAGGAGGGCGCGACATGGGTCGTGAGCTGGGTCGCCTCCGCGCATGGGCCCTACCCCGTCGGCAACCCATCGGCGCAGCCGGATCAGCGGTTCGCCTTTCCCTCCGCGCAAACCGGGGCGAACGACCAGACGTTTCGCCTGATCGTGCGGCCCGACATTTGGGGGCGGCAAGCGCGGCTGCGGCTGAGCAACGTATTCGGCACGAAGCCCGTCACCTTCGACGACGTGTTCGTGGGCTTGCAAATGGGCGGACCAGCGCTGGTCAAGGGGACTAATCAGCCGGTCACCTTCGGCGGCAAGGCGAGCGTGACGGTGGCGCCGGGGAGCGCGGTCTGGAGCGATGGCGTCCAACTCGGTTTCGTGCGCGATCCGGCCGAGCTTGCCGGACGCAAGCTCGCCATCAGCTTCCACGTTGCGGGCGAGAGCGGCCCGATGACGTGGCATGCGAAAGCACTCACCACGTCCTACGTCACCGCGCCGGGCGCGGGATCGAAAGGCAAGTCGGAAGACGAAGCAGCGTTTCCGTACAGCACGGCGTCGTGGTTCTTTCTCGATGCCGTCGAGATGATGGCGCCGGCCAACAGCTTCGCGATCGTGGCGTTCGGCGATTCGATCACCGACGGAACGGCGTCGACCATGAACGGCGACGACCGTTGGCCGGACGTGCTGTCGCGGCGGCTGCATGCCGTGCACGGCAACCGCATCGCGGTGGTCAATGCCGGCATCGGCGGCAATCAGATCGCAGGGCCGGCGGAATACGGCCCACAGAAACCGTTCCCGGGCGGGCCGTCGGCGATGCAACGCATCGAGCGCGACGTGCTCGAGCTCTCCGGCGTGACCGCCATGATCTGGCTCGAAGGAATCAACGATTTCAGCCGCAACGGCAACGCATCGGTGGAGACAGCGCAGAACGGCATGAAGGAGGTCGTCGGAGGCATCCGTGCGCGGCAACCGCAGATGCGCGTGATCGGTGCCACGGTGGTCAGCGCGCTCGGCTCCTCGAATGCGGCGCACGGCTCCCCCGAGCAGGATGACAAACGCAAGGCGCTCAACGAATTCATCCGCACGTCGGGCTTGTTCGACGGCGTGATCGACTTCGACAAGGCAACGCTCGATCCGCAGACCGGCGGCCTCAAGGCGGAGTTCGTGCCCGAAAGCACGACCGGCGGGCCGGGCGACAAGCTCCACCCCAACCGCGCCGGCTATCTCGCCATGGGAATGGCGATCGACCTCGACCTGTTCACGCCCAAAGCGCAGGGCCGCAGATAGGCGCGACGCCATGCACAAAGTAGAGATCAGGCCGGGCGTATGGATCGCTTATGAGGACGATTGGTTCGGCAAACCGTGGAGCGTTCCGGAGACCGTCGTGATGGTGCATGGCAACTCCGAATCCTCGCGCGCCTGGGTGTCGTGGGTGACTCATTTGGCGGACGAGTACCGTGTCGTTCGTCTCGACCTGCCGGGCTTCGGCGCCTCGACTGAGCCGCCCGGGTACCGCTGGAGCGCCGGCGAACTCGCCGGCGACGTCGCTCGCTTCTTGGATGCGCTGAAAATTCAAACCTGTCATCTGATCGGGGCCAAATACGGCGGATCGGTTTGCATGCAGCTCGCGAGCGAGTACCCGCATCGAGTCAATTCGCTTTGCCTGTTCGGATCGCCCGTGCGCGGCAGCGGCAGCGCCAACGCGGACAGCATCCGCACCAAAGGGGTCAGGCAATGGGCCGCGGAGACCATGCGCGCGCGGCTCGGCAGCTCCGCATCCGCGGCTCAGGTCCGATGGTGGACCGAGGAACTGATGGGAAAGGCCAACCCGCGCGCTGCTTTGGGCGCTTCCTCCGCGCGCATCGACATGGAGCTCGAGGACAAGCTATCGCGCATTACCGCGCCGACGCTGATCGTAACCACGAAAGAAAGCGGCCTGCAGTCGGTCGAGGCGGTCGAACGCTATGCCGCGCGCATTCCCAGCGCGCGCGTGATCGTGCTTCCCGGCGACAGTTTTCACATCGCGGCGGTCGAGCCCGACGTGTGCGCGCAGCATGCGCTGCGGTTCATGGCGGAGGTTTCGCGGCCCAAACAGACCGCTGCGTCGAGAGAAGCCGGATGAAGCCGCTCACGCGCCGCGCATTTGTCGGCCGCTTCTGCGGCGGCCTAGCAGGCGTCGGGACGATGTTGCCGCTCGGCACCGCGCGCGCCGCCTATCCGGACCGACCGGTCCGGATCGTGGTTCCTTTCCTGCCGGGCGGCGGCGCCGACCTGATCGCGCGCCTGCTGTCACCGCACCTCCAGCACGGCCTCGGCCAGCCCTTCGTGGTCGAGAACCGCGCCGGCGCTGCGGGACGAATTGGGACCGCGGTGGTGGCAAAATCCGACCCCGACGGTCACGTGCTGCTGATGACCACCGAATCCTCGCTCGTGATCGCACCCCATATCGGCGTGCCGTTGAATTATGAACCGCTCAAGGACTTTGCACCGATCTCGCTGCTGACGCGCAATACCGTGATCCTTGTCGTTCACCCCTCCGTGCCCGCAAACACGCTCAACGACTACATTGCGCTGGCGCGAGACAAGCCCGGCCAACTGTTCTTTGCCTCCTCCGGCGTCGGCGGCCCGAACCATCTCGCCGGCGAGATCTTCAACCGCATGGCCGGCGTCAACATCGTGCACGTGCCGTTTCCGGGCACCGGCGGGGCCATCCAGGCGGTCGTCGGCAATCAGGTCGGCGCCATGTGGGGCTTCATGGCCGGATTGATTCCGCATATTCGCAGCGGAGCGGTTAGGGCGCTCGCGGTCGGCGGCAAGGAGCGTTCGCCGGCTTTGCCCGACGTGCCGACGGTCGCCGAGTCCGGTTTGCCCGGCTACGAGGCAACCTCCTGGATCGGGCTCCTCGCTCCGGCTGCGACGCCCGTGGTCGAGGTTCTTTGGGAGGCGGTCAAGTACGCCCTGCAGGACGCAGCGGTGAGGGATATCCTGCTGCGCGATGGCTCGGAGATCGTCGCCAGCAGACCAGAGGATTTTCGCGAGGTCATCGCGAATGATTACGCCAAGTACGGCAAGATGGCGGACCTGCTCATGTCGGCCAAGTGATGCGGAATTGCAAGTTTAGCGGCTCGACCTCGCTTGGGTGACAGTTTTCGTGTCCGGGGATGACCGTCATGGCAGCCCATCAGCCGACCAAGGCGCTTGCTTCGTTCGCGGCCGATCTCGACCCCGCAGCGCTGCCGCCCGAGGTACGGCAGAAGCTCGGTTGGCTCTTGCTCGATTACCTTCGCGTCTGCTCGATCGGGGCGCGGCTGCCCTGGAGCGACTGGGCGCGCAAGTACATCGGCCTGGTCGGCAAGGAAGGCGCCTCGCACGTCCTGTTCTCTGCGAACACGCTCAATCCGCAACACGCAACCTTCATGAACGTCACGTTCGGCTCGAGCTTCGATGCCGACGACACCCATGTCGGGGCGATGCTGCATCCGGGCGTAGCGGTGTGGTCGGCCGCGCTCGCGACGGCCGAGCACGTCGGTCAATCCGGACCGCAGGTGCTGGCTGCGGTCGTGGCGGGTTACGAGACGATCATCCGCATCGGCCTCTCGCTGCAGCCCGGCCATTTCCGGCGCGGTTTCCAGAGCACCGGAACCTGTGACGTGTTCGGGACGGCTGCGGCTGCGGCGCGACTCATCTTCCGCGGCCGCGATGCCAGCCGGAGAATCCAAGAAGCCATCGGACTGGCGGGCAGCTACCCCAGCGGCGTCGCACAGTTCTACTATTCCGGCTCCTCCGGAAAACGCATTCAGGCTGCGCACGCGGCCCAGAGCGGTGTCGCGGCCGCCCTTCTGACCCAAGCGGGGTTCAGCGGACCCCTCGACATCATCGAAGGGAGCGGAGGCTTTGCCCGCGCCTATGCCGATGCGTGGGATCCTGCGATCATTGAAAACGGGCTCGGCGAGCGCTTCCATCTCATGGATGTGCTGGTGAAATCGCATGCTGCCGCAGCGCGGGTGGCGGCCGCAATCGATGGCATGTTGGCGCTACGGCAGCAGCACGGCTTTATCGGGGACGACATCAAAACCATCCGCCTGGGCATCCCGCGGGTCATCGCGGGCCGCCTCACCAACGTGCATCCCGTCGACCTGCAAGCGGCGCAGATGTCCCTGCCGTTCAGCGTCGCGCTCGCCGCCAAAATTTCGATGGCGGCGGATCTCGTTCCCGCCATCGCGGCACCGCCGCTCGGGTGAGCGTCGAGTTGCGCGATGGCCGCAAGCTCTCGATCTTCGTACCGGCGCCGAAGGGCAGCGCCTCCCGGCCGTTCACGGCGCAAGAGCATGAAGCGCGTTTCACGCGGGAATTATCGAAGCGGGTATCGGAGAAGGCATGCGCCGACATCATCAGCGTGGCGAAAGACCTCGATCGCCTCGACCCGCGCTGGTTGGGGAGCGTGCTGAGCAGAGGATAGCCTACTGCCGCATCAGCACGAGCGGATCGGAGGTGGCGGGAATTCGCTCCCAGGTCGTGGCGTCGCTTTCGGAAAAGCGCCAGCTGCCGCCGCGACCGCTGAGGAGGAGCCCGTCGCTGTCGAGCCTCCAGGTCGAAAGCCCGATGTCGGCGACCGAGGCGTCGCAGCCTGGCTTGACCGCGATCTTGTAATTTTCCCCGCCGGCCGCGGCACTCGACAGCGTGAGGCTGCAGAGCGGCTTCTCGAATTCCTTGAACAAGGTCCATTCGCCGAACACCTGCTCGGGGCTGACCGTGGCCGCCTTGATGGCAGCCTGGGTGCGCATGAAGAAGAGTCCCTCTCCTTTGCGCTCGGCTTCGTACATGTGGGACTCGACTTCCATGAAATCGAGAACGACGGCGCCCTTGGAATTCAACAGCCGCACCTCGTCGTTCGGCCCCATGGTCCAGACCCCGACGTCCTTGAGCGACGGGAACGTGGTGCCGCAGGCTTCATCGAGCTCGAGCTTGAAGCCGCCGGCGCCGGGATCGAGCTTGAAGGTAACCGGGCAGGTCTTGTCGCGCGCGGCGTTGGAAATTTCCCAGGCGCCGACCATGTCCTTGGCGGCGTCGCTCGGCGCAGGAGCCTGCGCACCAGCGCCGACGGCGGACAGCGCAAGCGCGATCACAGCGAGACAAGCGCGAGCCGGCATGGGGGAAACCCGAAACGAATAGCGGTTGGGCGCACGCTATCACGCCGAGCGCGCCTCGTCATGCCTCGCCCGCGCGCCGGCGGACGGCGTTGCATCACGTGCATATGCGGAATTTACGCGGCCTCATGGCGATCCGTCCTCATCCTGAGGAGCGCGCGACACAACTACAGTTCATGACCGTTTTGTCTTCGGCGGCCACGGCGTTTCCGCGACCGGGGTCAGCGGCGGCTTGCCCGCCGCCCACGCCAAGAGATTATCGACCACCAGCTGGTCCATCTTGTCGCGGGTCGCGACCGACGCCGAGCCGAGGTGGGGAAACAACACGACATGGTCCATCGCGATCAGCTCGGCCGGCACCTCCGGCTCGCGCGCAAAGACGTCGAGGCCCGCCGACAGGATGGTTTTCTGCTGCAGCGCCTTGATCAGCGCCGGCTCGTCGACCACCGAGCCGCGCGACATGTTGATGAGGATGCCGTCGGGACCGAGCGCCGCGAGCACCTCGGCATTGATCAGGTTCTTGGTCTCCGCGCCGCCGGGCGTGATGACCATGAGCACGCCGACGTCACGCGCCATGTCGATGAGCTTGGGATAGTGCCGGTAGGTCACGCCCGCGGCCGGCCGCCGGGAATGATAGACCACGGGCATCTGCATGGCCGCGAGGCGGCGCGCGATCGCCTGCCCGATACGCCCCATGCCGACCATGCCGACGGTGCGGTCGCGCAGCGTCGCCTTGCTCAGCGGATAGTTTTTCTGGCGCCATTTGCCCGCGCGCAGGTAGCGCTCGGCCTGGGGGAATTCGCGCACGGTGCACAGCAAGAGCCCGAGCGCCGTGTCGGCGACTTCCTCGGTGAGCACATCGGGCGTGTTGGTGACGGTGATGCCGTGCGCGCCGGCCCAGCGGGCGTCGACGTGATCGTAACCGACGCCGAAGGAGGAGACGATCTCGAGCCGGGGAAATCGTGTCATGAATGCGCCATCGACCCGCTCCTCGGTGGCCGCGACCGCCATGCCGCGCACGCGCGGCGCGGCCTCGGCGAAGAATTTGTCGCGATCCTTGGCGTCCGGGAATTTCACCAGGTTGAAGGCGCCGGAGAGCCCGTTCACGATGACGGGCTTGGGGGGACCGATCAGGAGAACGTCAGTCTTCTCGGCAGCCATCATTCACCCCTGATTACCAACAGCTGTTTGCGTGGGTCAGTCATGCGCGGGCTTGACCCGCGCATCCATCGAAAAAAACGCTTCATCCAAGAGATGGATTGCACGGAACTCGGGCTTGCCCGAGTTCCGCAATATTGAAGCGCCGCAAGTCGGGCAAGCCCGACTTGCGGTGTCAAGCCCGGCAATGACAGCGGATAGGTCACTGCCAACGGCCCGGAGCATCATACCAACATCGTGACCGGTTGTTCGATGAAGCTTTTGAACGCCGCCAGCAACTCGGCCCCGAGCGCGCCGTCGACCACGCGGTGATCGCAGGAGAGCGTCACCGAGAGCACGCTCGCGAAGCCGACGCCGCCGTCCTCCTTCTCGACCGCCTGCCGCCGCGCGGCGCCGACCGCAAGCACCGTCGCCTGCGGCGGATTGATGATGGCGGAAAATTCGCGCACGCCGTGCATGCCGAGATTGGAGATGGTGGAGCAACCACCCTGGTATTCGTCCGGCGTGAGCTTTCGCGCGCGCGCGCGCGTCGCCATGTCCTTCATCTCGTTCGAAATCGCCGACAGCGATTTCACCTCCGCCCGGCGGATCACCGGCGTGATCAGGCCGCCTTCGAGCGCGACCGCGACGGCGATGTCGCAATGTTGCAAGCGCAGGATGCGATCCTGCGCCCACACCGCATTGGCGGCGGGCACGCGCTGCAGCGCCGCCGCCCACGCCTTGATGATGAGGTCGTTCAGGGAGAGCTTGAAGGCCGCCTTGCCCTCGCCGTCCTTGGGCGCAGCCGCGTTCGCCTCTTCGCGCAGCGTGATGAGCTTCCCGATCTCGACGTCCGCAGTCAGGTAAAAATGCGGGATGGTCTGCTTCGCCTGCACCAGGCGCGTAGCGATGATCCTGCGCATGCCGTCGAGGGGCATCTCCTGCAACGGCACATCGCGGTAGATCGCCTTGATGTCTTCGGCGCTCGGGCCTTCGGCGAGGGTGACGCCAACAGCCGCCGCAGCAGCGGCTGGGCGCGGCGCCGCCTTCGGCGCGGCGCGCGCGGCGACCTCGACATCGCGCGCCACGATGCGGCCGTGCGGACCGGACGGTGAAACGGTGGCGAGATCGATGCCTCCTTCCGCCGCGAGCCGGCGCGCCAGCGGTGTGGCGATTCTGCCGCCGGCCAACCGCGCCGGGCCGTAATTGCGTTGCGGCGTGCGCACCTCGAAGAACGGATCGAGCTTGATCGGCGCCGCCACGGCGGGCTGCGCTGCTGTGACTGGCGCCATGGGCGCCGGCCGAGCAGCGGGCGCGGAGGCAGGCGTCGGCTTGGATAGAGTCTCGGCCGCCGGCGGCGCGCTCGCGGCGGTGCCGTCCGCGATCACAGCGACCACAGCGCCGACCGGCGCCACCTCGCCCGCCGGCACGCGGATTTCGGCGAGCACGCCCGCGGTGGTCGACGGCACCTCCATCGACACCTTGTCGGTCTCGATCTCGAACAGGTTGTCGCCGGGCTTGATGGCGTCGCCGGCCGACTTGAACCATTGCGTGATCTTGCCTTTCGCCACGGTCTCGCCGAGCTGCGGCATCAGCACGTCCATCGCGTCAATCCCGAGAGCGCCAGCGTTTGGTTTTGAGAACTCGTCCAAGCTGAATTACATAACGGCCACGTTTTCCGTCGCGCCGCAGGCCTCGATATTCAACAAGCATCTCCGGCGCGTCGGCTGCGTAGCCATTGCGAAACAGAATGAGATCGAATGTCCGTCCTTCCAGCCGCCTTGTCCAATAGGGCTTGTATTCGCGGTATTCGTGGCGCTTTAGGCCTTTTGCGATCTGGTCAAACCATTCGCGTTCCAATGTCAAATGCAGCACTTTCGGTTTAGGCATGCCCAATATCGGTCTGCTCGAGATTTGATCGCTCAAATCCCTCTCTACCACGTCACCGAGATGTACTGCGTCTCCAAAAACTCCATCAGCCCTTCATGCGCGCCCTCGCGGCCGATGCCCGACTGCTTCATGCCGCCGAACGGCGCGGCCGGGTCGGAGACGAGTCCGCGGTTGAGCCCGATCATGCCGAACTCGAGCTGCTCGGAGACGCGCATGCCGCGGCCCATGTCCTTGGTATAGAGGTAGGCGACGAGACCGTACTCGGTGTCATTGGCGCGCTTGATCACCTCGCCCTCGGATTTGAAGGTTTGAATCGCGGCGACGGGGCCGAAGATTTCTTCGCGCAGCATCGTGGCGCCGTCCGGCACGGCGTCGAGCACGGTGGGCGGGTAGAAATGTCCGGGGCCGTTCGGCGATTTGCCGCCAGTCAAGACTTTCGCGCCCTTGCCGACCGCATCGTCGACGAGCTCGATCACCTTCTTCTTGGCGTCGGCGTTGACCAGCGGGCCCACCGCCACGCCGTCGTCGAGGCCGTTGCCCACCTTGAGCGCCGCCATCTTGGCGGTGAGCTTCTTGGTGAACTCGTCGTGCACCTTTTCGTGCACGTAGAAGCGGTTGGCCGAGGTGCAGGCCTCGCCCATGTTGCGCATCTTGGCGACCATGGCGCCGTCGATCGCGGCGTCGATGTCGGCGTCCTCGAACACGATGAAGGGCGCGTTGCCGCCGAGCTCCATCGCCGGCTTGACGACGTTGTCGGCCGCTTCGTGCAGAAGCTTGCGGCCGACTTCAGTCGAGCCGGTGAAGGAGACGACGCGCACGCGCGGATCGTGCAGCATCGCGCTCACCACCTTGCCCGACGAGCGCGAGGGAATGACGTTGACCGCGCCGGCAGGCACGCCGGCCTCCTCCAGGATCGGCATCAGTGCCAGCATGGTGAGCGGCGTATCGGAGGCGGGCTTGAGCACCACCGTGCAGCCGGCCGCGAGCGCGGGGCCGATCTTGCGCGTCGCCATGGCGGCGGGGAAATTCCACGGCGTCACCAGCACGGCCACGCCGGCGGGCTTGTGCTGCACCACCATGCGCGCGCCCGAGGCCGGCGCGCGCGAAACCTCGCCGATGGCGCGCACTGCCTCCTCCGCGTACCAGCGGAAGAACTCGGCGGCATAGGCGACTTCGCCGCGCGAATCCGAGAGCGCCTTGCCGTTCTCGATGGTGATGAGCTTGGCGAGCCGCTCGGCGTCGCGCATGATCAGCTCGAAGGATTTGCGCAGGATTTCCGCGCGCTCGCGCGGCTTCCTGCCGGCCCAGCCCTCGAAGGCGGCGCTCGCGGCATCGACCGCGGCCTTGGCGTCGTCCACGGTTGCGCTCGCGACCGAGGCGATCTTGTTCTCGGTCGCGGGATCGAGAACGTCGAAACGGCCGCCGTCGGAGGATTTGCGCCATTTGCCGCCGATCCACATATCGGTCGGAACGTTGGCAAGAAGGTTGTCGTATCTCGAACTCATGGGTGTGACCTCATAACTCTCGAGTCGTCATGCGCGGGCTTCATCCGCGCAGTGCGCATGATCCGCCGGCTTACCCCTGCATCGAGCGGCGCACGCGGTCGACGATGCGGTCGACGGTGGGCAGCGCGATATCTTCCAAGATGTCAGCGGCCGGCAGCGGAATGTGCGGCGTCGTGATCCGCACCGGCGGCCCGTCGAGATCGTAGAACGCCTCGTCCGCCACGATCGACACGATCTCGGCGCCCCAACCGCACAGCCGCGGGTTCTCCTCGACCGTGAACAGGCGGTGCGTGCGCCCGACCGAGCCGAGGATGGTGCGGGTGTCGAGCGGCACCAGCGACCTCACATCCACAACTTCGCAATCGATGCCGTGTTCCGCCTTAAGCTTCTCGGCTGCCTCGAGCGCGCGCGGCACCATCAGCGCCAGCGCCAAGATGGTGGCGTCCTTCCCCGCCCGCACGATGCTGGCGCTGCCGAGCCGATCGACGATCTCGCCCTCGGGCACCTCGCCCTTGGTCGGATAGAGCGATTTGTGCTCGAAGAAGATCACGGGATCGGGGTCGCGCACCGCCGCGGCGAGCAGCCCGATCACGTCGCGCGGGGTCGAGGGCGCCACCACTTTGAGGCCGGGGATCATCATCGCCCAGTTCTCGACGCTTTGGCTATGCTGGGCGCCGAAGCGCGAGCCCGCGCCGTTGGCGGTGCGCACCACCAGCGGGCATTTGAGCTGGCCGTTGGACATATAGCGGCTCTTGGCGAACTCGTTGGCGATGTAGTCGAAGCAGACGGCGAAGAAGTCCGAGAACATGATCTCGGCGATCGGCTTCAAGCCGGTCATCGCCGCGCCCATGGCGGCGCCCAGGATCGCCTGCTCGGAGATCGGACAGTCGCGCACGCGCTTGGGCCCGAATTGCTCGTAGAGCCCCACCGTGGTCTTGAACACGCCGCCGGCCTTGGCCACGTCCTCGCCGAAGAAGATGACATCGGGGTCGCGGCTCATCTCCTGGGCAATGCCGCGGGCGACGGCATCGCGATAGGTCAGTTCCGCCATGCGAAGCCTCCGTCGGCATAGACGTCGGCGGTGAGGAGTTCGAGCGGCGGAGGCGGCGCGGCCTTGCATTTCTCGGTCGCCTCGTCGACGCGGCGCTTGACGTCGGCCTCGATCGCCGCGATTACCTCCTCGCCGATCCCGAACTGCTGCAACCGTTCGCGATAGATCTTGATCGGGTCGCGCTCCTTCCATTTGTCGAGCTCGCCCTCGGGGCGATACTTCGCCGGGTCGGCGCGCGAGTGGCCGCTGTAGCGATAGGTCATGCACTCGATCAGCGAGGGCCCGCCGCCCGCGCGCGCCTTGGCGTAGGCCGCGGTGGCGGCACGGTAGACCGCGTCGGCGTCGTTGCCGTCGACGATGATGCGCTCGAGCCCGTAAGACGCGGCGCGGTCGGCCGCGGGATGCTCGACCGCCGTCACCTCGCCGATCGGGGTGTATTCCATGTAGAGGTTGTTCTCGCAGACGAAGACCACCGGCAGCTTCCACACCGCCGCGAAGTTCAGCGCCTCGTGGAACGCGCCGATATTGGTGGTGCCGTCGCCGAAGAAGCAGACCGTGACGTCGCCGTCGCCCTTGTACTGCGCGCGCAACGCTGCCCCGCAGGCGATCGGCAGATGCGCGCCGATGATGGCGTAGGAGCCGAGCACACCGTGCTCGGCGGAAGTCAGATGCATGGAGCCGCCCTTGCCGCGCATGAGGCCGTTGTCGCGCTGCATCAGCTCGCCCAACACCTTCTCGATCGGCACGCCGCGCGCAAGCGTATGGGCGTGGCCCCGATAGGTGCAGAACGAGAGGTCCCCGGGCTTCATCGCGGCGGCAAAGCCCGCCGCCACCGCCTCCTGGCCGAGCGAGAGGTGGCTCGTGCCTTTGACCAGGTTCTGCAGGAAGAGATCGAACGCGCGCTGCTCGCTCTCGCGGATCTCGACCTGCATGCGGTACATGGTCAGCCGCATCTCCTCGCCGATATCGTCGTTGATGCCCGCACGGGAGCCGTCGGACGCACGGGCCGGTTTTTTCGCCATGAACGCTACCTCGACGGGGACGGATGAAGTGGGCAGCCGGGGGACAGCAACGGAAATTAGCCTTCCCGACCAAGCTTAGGCAACTCAGGGCACGGTGGCCGGAAGTCGGTCATCGGAATTGCGGTCAGAGTGCCGGTCAACGCTGAAAAACCGCAGCTATTCATTGCTGACGACTGACCGCTGATCCTTGGTTCGCCTGACCGCCCGCTCGCGGTGGAGGATGTAGAGGCCGGAGGCGACCACGATGGCGGCGCCCGTGAGCGTGGACCGGTTGGGCACGTCGCCGAACACGAGGAAGCCGGTGGCGGCCACCAACACGATCTCGGTATAGATGAACGGCGACAACACCGCCGCCGGCGCCAGGCGGTGGGCCGCGATCAGGAGGTAATGACCGAAGCTGCCCATCGCGCCGGTCGCCACCATGAGCGCGATGACGAGGGGATCGCTCGGCGTCGTCCACACGAAGGGCACCACCGGAAGCAAGGCCAGCGCGCCCACGATGTTCGAATAGAACAGCGTGGTCGCGTTGGAGTCGGTGCGGGCGAGAACGCGGGTGGCGATGGAATAGAGCGCGTAGCAGAGCGCGGCAGTCAGCGACAGCAGCGCCGCCGGTTGGAAGCTTCCCGCCCCCGGACGGGTCACCACCAGCACGCCGAGGAAGCCCACTGCGATCGCGGTCCAGCGCCGCCAGTGCACCCATTCCCCCAACACCGGGCCCGAGAGCGCCGCGACGAAGAACGGCGTCGAGAACACGAGCGCGATCGCCTCGGCGAGCTGAAGGTATCGCAGCGCCAGAAAATTGCACAGCGTCGATGCCAGCAGCAGCACCGAACGAGCGATCTGCAGCGCCGGCCGGTTGGTGCGGGTGAGGCCGGGGCGGGTCCACGGATTCGACACGATGAACGGGAACAGGAACGCGCCGGTGTAGCGCGCCCACACCACCTGCAGCGTGCTCATGTAGAGATTGAGATATTTCGCGGTGGTATCGAGCATGGCGAAGCACGCCACCGCCCCGCACATCAGCGCGATGCCGGTGAGGCGCGAAGCGCGCTCGTGCGATGCGTCGTGGGCCATGGTGGAGGATCGATACGATCGGGCGTAAGATCGCGGACATCTGGCACTTCCGAGGAGAAGACACAATGCGGAGTTTCGGCCGGAACGCTTGCATTGCGGTAACGCTGATCTCGCTTACGGGCATGGCTGGCGCCGCCGACATCCGCGTGCTCAGCGTGGGCGCGGTGCAGAATGCGGTCAGGGCGCTCGCCGCGGACTTCGGCACGGAGAGCGGGCACCACGTGGTCCTCACCTTCGGCGCGCCCGTCGTCGTCACGCAGAAGATCAAGGACGGCGAGGTATTCGATGCGGTGATCGTGTCCGAACCGGCCATGGATCGGCTCGACCAGGACGGCGTCGTGAACCCGGAGAGCCGCGTGCCGCTGGCCAAGACCGGCATGGGGGTGGCGGTGCGCGCGGGCGCGCCGTTGCCCGACCTTTCGACGCCGGAGGCGTTCAAGCAGGCGCTGCTGGCGGCGAAGTCGGTGGTTTACGGCGATCCGACGCTGCCCAATCAGAGCGGGGAAAAGGCGGAAAGAATCCTCGCCCAGGCCGGAATTCTCGACGCGCTCAAGCCGCGCCTGAAGATCGTTCCGTCGCAGGCGGCGAGCCAGGAGTCGATCGCCAACGGCGAGGTGGAGATGGGACTCTATAATGTGAGCGAAATCCCGGAAGGCAAAGGCCTGGCGTTCGCCGCTCCGGTGCCGGCGCTGTTGCAGATCACCACGAGCTACGAGGGCGCCTTGATGTCGGACGGCTCGGAGCCGCAAGCCGCGCGCGCGTTCGTCCGGTTTCTCGCCAGCCCCGAGGCGCGGGCGAAGTGGCTCGCCGCCAGGCTCGAGCCGCTGGCGGATCGTTGATGGTGGCGCCTGAAAGGCTCAACGGGGAGGCGCAGAGCCGGAGTTATGAGTACACGGCGCAGTTCACCGTTTCTTCTACTCTTCGTTCAGCCTCCAAAGATCACGCTGCGGAAGCGGCGCAAAGCGAACGCGAAATAAACAGCGCCGATGGCCGCGGTGGCCAAAATCTCAGGCCATACGATTGAGAGGTCGGCGCCGCGATAAAGCACATCCTGGCTGAAAACGACGAAATGCGGCGTCGGGCTGATCACTCTCATGAGGTACTGCAGCCAGACCGGCATGCTTTCCATCGGCGTCGTGCCGCCGGAAAGCAGCATCATGACCAATAGCACGGGAATCGCCAGCAGTCCGAACTGCCCCATCGTAGCAGCGACCGTGCCGAGAAGAATGCCGAGCGCCGCGACCGTGAACACATAAAAGCACGAGCCGCCGAGAAACAGCAGGGTCGATCCCGCAATCGGCACCTGCAGCCACCATTGCACGACAAGCAGCAGCGATATCTCGGCGGCGGCCAGAATGACGAAGCCATTGGCCAGGATCTTCGACAACATGATCTCGGTCGGAACCACAGGCATGACGAGGAGATGCTCGACCGTGCCCTGCTCGCGCTCGCGGATGAGCGCCGCTCCGGTCAAGATCACGGTGAGCATGGTGAGATTGTTGATGATCTGCATCACCGAGGAGAACCAGCTCGACTTCAGGTTCGGGTTGAACTTTGCGCGGGTCACGATCTTGACCGGCACGCCCATCAGCCCCTCGCGTCCGGTGACGAACTCTGTGACGTAGTTGACGATGACATTCTCGATGTAGGTCATGCCATTGAAGGCCTGGGCCACGGCAGTGGCATCTACGTTGATCTGAACCGACGGCTGCCGCCCGGAGAGGATGTCCTCCTGAAACTTTGGAGGAATTTCAATGACGAAGATAAAACGCTCCGAATCCATCGACGCATCGATCTCTGTCGCGGCGATCTCCACCGCCGGCTTGAATGTCGGCGGAGTGAGCCCGTCCGCAATTCGGCGCGACAGGTCGGAATGGTCTTCGTCGACGATTCCAACTGAAAGGTTGGTCGCTTCCGTCGAGGCGCCGGTGGCAACGGCGTAGATGGCGATGGTGAAGCTATAGGCGACAAGCGCCAGCATGATCGGGTCGGAGCGGATGCTGCGCAGCTCCTTGATCATCAGCCAATAGATGTTGGCCAGGTGCACGCGCAGCTTGGCGAGCCGATTGCTCCTGGGCCGCTTCGCCTTGGTCATTCCTTGCGAGGTTGTCCCTGCTGACGGAGTCGCCACCGACATCTCAGGCCTCCTGCTTCTGCAGCACTGTCTGCGCGGCAAGGAGGTAGACGAGCGCGAAGACCGCAAGGACGAGCGCATTGAACCAGAGATCGGAAAACCCGAGTCCTTTGGTGAAGGTGCCGACGCTGATCGGCTGGAACCAGGCCGCTGGAAACATCAGGCCGATAAGCCTTCCCTGGCCGGTGAGGAAGGACACGGGCACCAGCAAACCGGAAAAGTTTACCGTCGGTATGACCGAGAGAACCGTGGTCGCAAAGACTGCCGCGACCTGGGTCTGGGTGAAGGTCGAGACGAGTTGCCCGAAACCGCAAGTCGAGAAAACATAGAGCAGCGTGCCGAGCGCGAGGGCTGCGAAAGACCCCTTGACCGGCACGTGGAAAACGAAAAACGCCATCAGCACCAGAAGGGTAAAGGTCAACATTCCAACGGCGACATACGGGAACTGCTTGCCCGCCAGGAACTCGAATTTGCTGATGGGAGTGGAGCGGAAATTTGCGATCGAACCGGTTTCCTTCTCGAGCACGACAGCGATGGTCGCCATGATCGCCGGGATCAAAATCAACATCATCACGATCACGGTTGGAACCATGGCGAACACGCTCTTGAAGCCCTGGTTGTAGCGGAACCGATTTTCCAGGTTGAGGCCGCCAAGGTAGACGTTGGACGCGACGTTGGGGCCGAGGCGCTCGACCGCGAGATCCTTCGCATATTTCAGGCCCAGCCCGGTGACGTAGCCTTTCGCGGTCTCGCCGCGGAACGGCATGGCGCCGTCGATCCAGACACCGACCTCGGGCGGATGCAGCCTTGCAAGATCGCGGCCGAACCCGGCGGGAATCTCAACGACGACTGCCAGCTCCCCGCTTTTCATCCGTTGCTCGATCTCGGCGGCGGAGCTGATCGGACGCTGTTCGGAGAAATAACGTGAGCCCGAGAAGTTTTCGATCAGTCTGTGGCTCTCCGGCGTCTCGTCCTCGTCGAAGGCCGCAAATTTGAGATTCTCGACATCGAAGGTGATACCGTAGCCGAAAGCCAACATCAGAATGATAGGACCGACGAACGCGAACGACAGCCGGATGGGGTCGCGCAGCAGCTCCATGGTTTCGCGCCGGGCATAAGCCCATAGCCGCCCGGGATCGAATCGTCTGGACGCACGCGACGGCGCAGCTTTGGCCGGCGGCGCCGCCGGTTGCGGCGCCTCGGTCTTCTTTGTCTTGTCGATTCCAGCCGCTTCCTCCAGATAGCTGATGAAGGCGTCCTCGAGAGAAGCGCTGCCGCGCTCCTTGACCAACTCCTTGGGCGCGCCGACCTTGAGCACGCGCCCCCGATGCATGAGCGAAATACGGTCGCAGCGCTCGGCCTCGTTCATGAAGTGGGTCGAAAGGAAGATCGTGACGCCGTCATTGCGGGAGAGGTCGATCAGCGAGCGCCAGAAAGCGTCGCGCGCAATCGGATCGACGCCCGAAGTCGGCTCGTCGAGAATGAGAAGGGCCGGCCGGTGCAGCACCGCCACGGCGAGCTGCAACCGCTGCTTGACACCGAACGGCAAGCTGTCCGGCCTCGCGTCCGCAACGTCCTTGAGATCGTAGCGCTCGAGCAGCTCCTTGATCCGGCCTTCGATCTCGTTTGCCGGCAGATGGTAGAGACGCGCATGCAGATCGAGATTCTGCCGGACGGTGAGCTCGCTGTAGAGGGAAAACGCCTGCGTCATGTAGCCGACGTTGCGCCGCGCCTCCATGTCGTCGGCGCCCATCGGCTTTCCGAACAGTTTCGCCGAGCCTTCGGTCGCCGGCAGGAGCCCCGTCAGCATCTTCATGGTGGTTGTCTTCCCGGAGCCATTCGAGCCGAGGAAGCCGAAGATCTCGCCGCGCGCGATGCGAAAACTCACGTGGTCGACGGCGACGAAACTCCCAAAGCGCCGGGTCAGGCCATCCGCTTCGATCGCCGGGGTCTCATCAGCGCTGATGGTGCGCGGACGCACGATGACTTCTTGATGCTGCGCGCGTTTTTCCGGCGGCAGAAGGGCAATGAAGGCGTCATCCAGCGTGGTCTTTTGCGCTTTGGCGAGGATCTCCTTCGGCGCGCCACGCGCGATGACCTTGCCATCGTCCATGGCGGCGAGCCAGTCGAAGCGGCTGGCCTCGTCCATATAAGCCGTCGCGACGATCACGCTCATGGCCGGCCGCCGCGCGCGGATCGAATCGATCAGCTCCCAGAACTGCCGGCGCGAGAGCGGATCGACGCCGGTCGTCGGCTCGTCGAGAACGAGCAGGTCCGGATCGTGCATCAGCGCGCAGCACAGGCTGACTTTCTGCTTCATGCCCCCTGAGAGCTTGCCGCACGGTCGGCTAGCAAACGGATCGAGACCAGTTGCCGGCAAGAGAACGTCGATGCGCGCTCTGCGCTCGGCTGTGCCCTGCCCGAACAAGCGGCACGCTGAGCGTCGGATAGAGATTGCGGCCCAGCCCCTGCGGCATATAGGCGATGCGGCCGTAACTCGCTCTGCGATGCGCGGCGTCCGCCATGTTTCCGTCCAGCACCGTGACTTTGCCGGTCTGGATCTTGCGCACCCCGGAGATGAGGCCGAGCAAGGTGGACTTGCCGACGCCGTCGGGCCCGATCATTCCCACCATGCACCGGGCAGGGATATCGAGGGTGAGGTCGTTGAGGGCGAACGTCTTGCCGTAGCGGTGCGTTACCCGCTCGATCCGGGCGATGACGGCATCCGTCATTGGGGAAGCTTCACCACAAGTTCCTCAGGCCAGGCGATCTTGGGGTCGGTGCGGACGAAGCCGAGGCCGCGAACGCCCGTCTTCACAAACCGATGGTATTTGTCCAAGACCTTCGGCTCCCCCTGAAGCTTGACGCGGAACATCAGTTTCTGCCGCTCCTCCTCGGTCTCGACGCTCTTCGGCGTGAACTGGGCGTCGGTCGCGACGAAGCTGATCGTCGCGGGAATGACGTATTGCGGAATGGGATCTGCGATGACGCGCGCTTCGTCGCCGAGCGTGAGCTTGCCGGCAACATCAGCGGGCAGGTAGATCGTCATGTATACGTCGTTGAGATCGAGGATGGTCAGAACCCGCTGTCCTGGGGCAACCACCTCGCCGGCGCGGGCAAGCCGGTACTGCACCCTTCCACTTCTCGGCGACACGAGCACCAGGTCGACCAGAACCGCCTGCAGCCGCTCGACGTCGGCCTCGGCGGCCTTGATCGCGGCGTCAGCCTCGTCACGTTTGGCGTTGGCCGCAACATATGCGGCCTCCGCTGCCTCGAATTTGTTGCGACGCTGGTCGACCACCTGCTGCGGTATGTTTCCGTGCTCGATGAGCATTTTTCCACGGTCATAATCCGTTCTGGTAAAATCCAGGTCGCTCTTGCGCTGGGCGATGAGTGCAACAGCTTCCGCCATTGCCTGTTTCGCCTTCAACACCTGCGCTTGCGCCGCGCGTAATTGGGCTTCCGTTTCCGGCGACGAGATGGTGGCAACCCTCTGTCCAGCCGTGACCTCGTCGCCTTCGTCCACCGTCAGCGTCGCCAGGCGGCCGCCATATTTTGCCGCGACATCGACCTGCGTTGCTTCGATGCGACCGTTCGATTTCACGATTCCCTCGGGCATGTCGCGACCGCGCAGGCGATTGATGAGGGTCTCCACCTGGGATCGCAGCTGGTCGGCGGGGCTTTTCTGCGCGCGTTGCGCCTGCGCGCTGACGATCAGGAGGCCTTCGTCCGAAATGCCAGGCGCCCATGCGACCATCGATGCAACGATGCAGACGACAGTTGGTCCCAGAACACGGGCAGTTAACGGATGGACGGGCATTCGACCCGCTCCTTTAAGCCATGCCAAGCGTGCGCAGCACATCACTTTCGGTTTTCAATATCATCTCTAAAGCCAAAAACGAAAGCCAAAATGTTCAATGTTTCCAAGGAGTGCGACAGCATTTTATCTGAAATTGCTGCTTTGACGTATTTCGCTTAGCACAACCGAAGAGCGACGTGCAGAACTTGGAGCTCGCGCTTCATGCCGAGAGGGAATTGTGTTCTCGAATACTTTTAGCATCGGCCTATTGTCCGGCAGGACCTCCGCGATCAATTCCTTGAGTCCGGCTCCACGGGCAATCGCGGCGTGAGTGCTGCATCGATACCTTGTCTACCTTTTTTCTTGGATGAGCAAATTGCCTATCTCTTTGTCGCAAACAATGTTTCAACTGCATTCATGACCAACGTTTCAGGATTGCGAAAGCAATGGCTTCGCAGCTTTTTCGCATTCGCGACGAGTCCTTGGGTCTCGAGCGTCGTATCACCGCGCTTGCCGTGGTAATAACCGCTCAGCCAGATCGCGATGTTTTGGGTATTTGTAATCTTGTAGCCGGTGTATTGGTCACACGTGATCTTTGAAACATCCAGCGTGACTTGTGCCCGAGCTGCTGGGACTGCGGCGAAGGCCAATATCAATCCTGCTGCAATCACCACAGGCTTTGTCATGACGGTCTCCCTGGGAGTTATGCTTGAATCGTGGCGCTGACCGGAGGGTAAACGGCTCGGCTGCCGGAACTGGAAAGATCTTGCTCATTGGATTAAATTCCAGGACGAGTGGGCATCGGTCAAGTGTTCGCCGGACCCGTCGGGTTGCAATCCTGCGCCGAAGGGAGGCCAAAAATGCGAGTCTCAATTTGGGCGGCGTTGTTGATCTGCGCTGCATCTGCTTCATCAGCGCATTCGCAAGCGTCCGCTCCCGTCCCTGTCAGCACGGTCAGCGCTGAAAAGCGGCCGATCTCGAAGGCGCTCGACTTTGTCGGGCGGGTCGAGGCGATCAACCGCGTCGAGATCAGGGCGAGAGTAAAGGGTTACCTGGAGGCGGTCCTCTTCAAGGAGGGCGATGTGGTCAAGGAGGGCACGCCTCTCTATCGCATCGAAAAAGGCTTGTTCAATGCCGCGGTCGACCAGGCCCAGGGCGCGTTGGAGACGAGCAAGGCGCAACACGAGTTGGCGGTGAAGACCCGGAAACGGCAAGACGAACTGTTTGCAAAGAACGTCGCCGCGGAAAAGGCACTGGACGAGGCCATTGCGGCCCAAGGAATGGCGAAGGGCGCCATCATGACCAATGAAGGCAACCTGCAAACGGCGCAAATCAATCTTGGCTACACCGACATCGTCGCGCCGATTACCGGCAAGGTCGGCCGCACCACTGTGACCAAGGGCAATGTCGTCGGCCCCGACAGTGGCGTCCTCACGACGATCGTCAGCCAGGATCCGATGTATGTCACCTTCCCGGTGAGCCAGCGCGAATTCCTGCAGGCTGCTCAGACCGGCCGACCGACCGACCTCAAAAGCATCAAGGTACGGATTCGATTTTCGGATGGGTCGGTTTACGACCAGGTGGGCGAGATCAATTTCGTCGATGTGACGGTCGATCGCACCACCGATACCGTCATCGCCCGCGCCACCATGCCGAACCCCGATGGTCGCCTGATCGATGGCCAACTGGTGCGAGTCAATCTCGAGAGCGGCACGCCCGAGGAAAAGGTCGTGATTCCCCAGGCCGCGCTGATCTCCGACCAGGAAGGTGTCTATGTATTCGTCGTCGAGGACGGCAAGGCGGTCGTGAAGCGAGTCAAAACCGGGGGCGAGAGCGGGACGAACGTCGTGATCGAAGCGGGGCTATCCGCAGGCGACCAGGTCATCGTGGAAGGGCTGCAAGGGATCCGTCCGGGAATAGCAGTGCGGGCGAGCCCGCTACCGCAGGCCCTCCGAGGTTGATTCAATGCTCTCCTCGGTCTTTGTCGACCGGCCGCGGCTCGCCATTGTCATTGCCATAGTCACGACGATCGCCGGCGCATTGGCGCTATATTCGATTCCGATCGCGCAATATCCCGATATCGTTCCGCCCCAGGTCTCCGTCACCACCAGCTTTCCCGGCGCCTCGGCAGCGGTGGTCGACAGTACGATTGCGCAGCCGATCGAAGCCCAGGTCGTCGGCGTCGACAAGCTGATCTACATGAAGAGCGTGAGCGGCGATGACGGCAGCTACACGCTCACCGCGTCTTTCGAGCTCGGCACCGATCCGGACATCAATACCGTCAACGTCAACAACCGGGTGCAGATCGCGCTTTCCAGCCTGCCTGAGGACGTGCAGCGCCAAGGCGTCACCGTCAAAAAGAAATCGTCCGCCTTGCTTGGCGTCGTCGCCGTCTACTCGCCCAAGCATACGCACGACCCGTTGTTCATCTCCAATTATGTCACGATCAATCTGCTTGATCAGATCAAGAGCACGCCCGGCGTCGGGGACGCAACCCTGTGGGGTCCACAGGATTATTCCATGCGGGTTTGGGTCAGGACCGACCGGTTGACGGGACTCGGGCTCACGACCGGCGACATCATCAATGCGATCAGGGCGCAAAACGTTCAGGCCGCGGTCGGGCGCGTCGGCGCGCGGCCGATTTCCAATGAGCAACAACTGCAGCTGAACATCCAGACCCAAGGCCGCCTGAGTTCCGCCGCCGAGTTCGAGAACATCGTCGTGCGCACGAATCCGGATGGGTCGGTGCTGCGCCTCGGCGACGTCGCACGGGTGGAATTGGGCGCGGCCAATCTCGATCGTGAAACGCGATTGAACGGGGGGCCGGCGTCGGCGGTGGCGATTTACCAAACGCCGGGCGCCAACGCGATTGCGACGCTCAAACAAGTGCGGGACCGAGTCGCCGAAGCGCAAAAGCGCTTCCCCGAGGATTTGGCCTGGAAGGTCACGTACGACCCGACCAGCTTCGTCACGGCGACCATCGAAGAGGTGAAAAAAACGCTGGTCGAGGCGTTCATCCTCGTGGTGCTCGTGGTGTTCCTTTTCCTCGGCAGCGTGCGCGCGACACTGATACCGACGCTCGCAGTCCCGGTTAGCCTGATCGGGACGTTCATCGCGCTCAAGGCGATCGGCTACTCCGCCAATTCGGTCTCGCTGCTCGCGCTCGTGCTTGCCATCGGCATCGTGGTCGATGACGCCATCGTCGTGGTCGAGAACGTCGAGCGGGTGATGGAGGAGCATCCCGAGCTCTCTCCCGCCGAGGCGACGAAGCGAGCCATGGCGGAGATCACCGCGCCGATCATCGCGATCACGCTCGTGCTGCTGTCGGTATTCGTCCCGGTGGCTTTCATCCCCGGCATTTCCGGCGAGCTGTTTCGCCAGTTCGCGGTCACGGTTGCAGTCTCCATGTTCCTGTCGGCGATCAACGCACTCACGCTTTCGCCGGCGCTTTGCGGAGTGCTGCTTCGGCCGCACCGCGGGCCGAGACGAGGGCCGATAGGGCTCGTGATGCGCTCGATCGATTATGTGCGCGACAGCTACGGGGCCGCCGTTGCGCGGATCGTTCGATTCTCCATCATCGGATTGGTGCTGGTCGGCGTCGCCGGTTTCGGCGTCGTCGGCCTCTCGAAGATTACCCCCACGGGATTCCTACCCGAGGACGACCAGGGTGCGTTGTTCGTGGTGGTGCAAATGCCCGGCGGCACGTCGGTCGCGCGAACGTCGGAAGCAATCCGTCAAGCCGAGGACATCGTGCGCGAGGAGGAGGCGGTCGCGGACTTTACATCGGTCATCGGATTGAACTTCATCGACAACTACTCGCAGCCGAACGCAGCCTTCATGGTCGTCACGCTCAAGCCGTTCGAGGAACGCAAGGATCGGTCTCTCGGCGCGCCCCAGTTGATTGCCGAGCTTCGTGCTAAGTTCCGGCAGATCCAGGGTGGAACCGTGGTCCCCCTCTCGCCGCCGCCAATTCTCGGTCTCGGGACCGGTGGCGGCTTCACCTACGTGCTGCAGGACCTGCGTGGCGGCGACCCCAAGGAACTCGCCCGGGTCGTGCGCGGCCTCACGGTTGCCGCCAATCAAGACCCACGGTTGACGGGTGTGTTCAGCACGTTTTCTGCGACGAACCCGTCGATCTATCTCGATATCGATCGGAACAAAGTGCAGGTTCTGGGCGTACAATTGAACGACGTGTTTGAGGCCTTACAGGCCTCGCTCGGCGGCTTCTACGTAAACGACCTAAACCTGTTCGGACGCAGGTGGCAGGTCAACGTTCAGGCCGAAGCCAATGACAGGGCAAGCGTCGACGACATCTACCGCATCAACGTGCGCAACGCCGAAGGCAAGATGATCCCCCTACGGAGCCTGCTGGAGGCGCGCGTGGTCGTCGGTCCGCCGGCGCTGATCCGCTACAACAATCTCCGCGCGGTTACCATCCAGGGCAGTCCCGCGCCGGGCGTCTCCTCCGGGCAGGCGCTGAAAGCAATGGAAGACGTCGCGGCCCGCACGCTTCCCGCGGGCTTTGCTGGTGAATGGACCGACACCGCGTTCCAGGAAAAGCGCGCCGAGGGCAAGACCACCATGATCCTCGGCTTCGCGGTGCTCTTCGCCTATCTGTTCCTCGTCGGACTGTATGAAAGCTGGACTATTCCAGTGCCGGTGCTGCTGTCGGTGTCGGTCGGCATCCTCGGCTCGTTTGCCGCCATCGTCATCGGACGGTTGACCCTCGATCTCTACGGTCAGATCGGCATGATCGTTCTCATCGGCCTTGCAGCGAAGAACGGCATCCTCATCGTCGAGTTCGCGAAGGAGAAAAGGGAGCAGGGCATCCCGCTTCTCGAGGCGGCAACGGAAGGCGCGCGCCTGCGCTTCCGGCCTGTGATGATGACGTCGCTGGCCTTCATCCTTGGTCTTCTGCCGCTAGTAGTGGCGACCGGCGCCTCGCAACTCGCGCGCCGCAATGTCGGCACGCCGGTGTTCGGCGGCATGATCCTCGCCTCGTTCGTCGGTATTTTCGTCATCCCGCCGCTCTACGTGACGTTCCAGGCTGTCCGCGAGAAGCTCAGGCCATCCGCTCGCCCGAAGGAAGTTCAGGCAAAGAGCGCGACGGAGGTCGAGGCGCGCCAGCCGCCTGCGGCGGTGGAATGAAGCAGCTCATCTGCCGGCGCCGCCGAGCAGATCGTCCAGAGTCGCGAGCCGATCGAGTCCGCCGACCTTTTCGCCGATGCCTTCGACTCGCAATAGGTCGCGTACCCGCCCATGCGCTCCGACGATACACAGCGCTATTCCCTGGCGCGCAAGGTCGAGGTGCAGCTGGTGCAGCATGCCCGCACCCGCGAGATCAATATGGGGTGATGCCGAGAGGTCGCAGACGACCAGGCGGATGTCGCGCGCGGCCTCCGCCTCAAGACGCTCCGATACGGATTCGAGGACGGAGGCGGCATTGACATAGAGCAACGAGGCTTCCGGGCGGAACGCGATCGCGTGCGGCAGCGGTTCATTCTCGGGATGACGGGCGACATCGGAATAGCTGCGCGTTCCGGGTATACGACCCAGGAACGCGACGTGGGGGCTGGACGCGCGCGCCAACAGCATCAGGACCGAAGCCAACGCAGCGAGCAGTATTCCTTGCAGGATCCCGAGAAGCAGCACGGCGCCAAGCGCGATCGCTGCCGCGTAGAAATCCATCCGGCTGATGCGCCACATGCGAAGCATCGCCGGGACATCTATCAGTCCGTACACCGCGGTCAGCACCACGGCGGCAAGCACCGCCTTCGGCAGATTTGCCAGCAAGCCCGTGAGAAACAGCAGGCACAGCGCCAGCGTACAGGAGGCAAAAATCAGCGCGAGCGGAGTCCGGGCGCCTGCCTTGTCGTTGACTGCCGATTGCGACAAGCCACCGGCCACGGGATAGCCATGGCCCAATGCCGCCGCGAGGTTGGCCGCGCCAATTCCGAGGAACTCCTGCCGTGGATCGAGGCTATACCCATGCTTCGCCGCGAACGTGCGTGCCGCGGAAACGCCTTCGATGTAGGCAAGCAGCAGACATCCGGCAGCCAGCGGAACGATCCCCTCGACGTCGCGCAGCCGCAGCCCGGGGAGTTCAAGGGATGGCAGCCCCGCCGGCACCTCTCCCGTGGCGGGCACCCCGAGATCGGGAAGCCCGAGCGCCGATGCCACCACGATCGATAACGCAACGACCGCAAGCCCCACCGGCCTCGCGGGAAAAACACGCTCGCCAACCACGAGTAGCAGGATCGCGACGACGCCGAGCGCCAACACAAGGTAGTTGATCTGACCGAGCTGACCCGCGAGTAACACCATCCGTTCAAAGAAATTGTGTCCGCCGCCGGAAACGCCGAGCAGACTCGGCATCTGGGTCATTGCGATCGTCAAACCGGCGCCCGCCTTGAACCCCACCAGGATGCTGTCGCTGATGAGGCGCACCAGCATGCTCAGCCGCAGGAGCCACGCGATCAGGCAAAGCAGGGCCACCATGCCGGCCGCGAGGCTGGCGATCTGGGCGTAGCGCTGCGCATCCCCGTCAGCCATCGTCGCAACGGTACCCGCGATCATCAAGGAAATCGCAGAGGTCGGTCCGATCGCCAGTTGGCGCGAGGAGCCCAGCAGGGCGTAGCCGAGTCCACCCAGCAAATAGCCGTAAATGCCCGCCTGCGGGGGCAGCCCCGCAAGTCCGGCATAGGCCAGAGAAACTGGAATAGCATAGGCCGCCAGCGTGGCCCCGGCGATCGCATCGCCGGCCAACCATTCAATCCGATAGTCCGCCAGCCAGCGAGCTGCTGGTACATGCCGAAACCAAGTTGGCACGCTTTGCTGTGTCATCGCATTTCAAGATGTCGAGATCGGCTGACCGTTGTTGGTGGCGGCGATTGCATTTGATCTGCACATTCATTCGTCGCTAGGGGAATTGGCGCCAACACGCTCAATGATACAGGAAAAGCGCGCACGGAGGATTTTCAACGCAAGCTTTTCGCCCTGAGCGATGCCGGCCTGGAACGCGCCGCTCTTGCCGCCGCCCAGCCCTGAGGGCGTCAGCGGCGAGCAGTTTCCCCTCAGCGAGAAAGGCGGACGCCTGCTCTGTTCGGCGTTCGCCTTTCCGCGCCTCAATTGTTCCCGGCGGGAGGTTCTTAAGCTAGTCAGCGCCCACACCCAGCTTCTCGCAACTCCGGGGAGAAAACCGGGGCGGACAGAAGCCCTCGCGCTCAGTCGCATCGGAAAACGGCTATCCCAGCAACAAGGCAGATGCGGATTCGGCTGGGCGGTGTTTGAATCAGCGGGTTTTCCAAAGACATCGGCAATATTCGACCAGCCTTTGCCAAAACACGAGCAAGGCCACGAAGGCCGCTAGCACCAGCGTTGCAAACATCATCTGAACGACCGTGAAACTGGTCGCGTCTCTGCTAAAAAACCAACCGGCAACAACGCCGCCAATCCGTAGGAGCTGGTCGGCGGGCCAAGTAAGCCAATCGAGCATATTGCTCTCCGGCGCCACCGTGTGTCTTGCGCGCCCCATATCCTGCGGGCGCATCCTGCCACATGCCAGTCACTATCGCACGGCTGGAATTGCTGTTTGTGCTCGGCGGCGCAGCGGTCGCTGGCCGATCATGGCGCGGCCCCGGACGAACGGACCTCATTGTTTTGGGCGGCACTTCGAAAAAGATCGAGAGCCTCGACATCGCGACGATGTTCTATTTCCTGCCGGAACTGCATCAATGACCTCAAAGACGCAGATACAACTTACGCCAAGGCGGTGGGCGCGGGCGTGCCGGGCATCGGCATCAGTATTTCTCAGCAACAAATTTCATTTTCTCCAACGACGCCCGATCATCGTATTTGCCCTTATCTGACCGCTTGGGCAGCTTGACCTTGCCGCGCGACACCTTCTCGAAGGGGATCAGCTTCAGGATATGGGAGATGCAGTTGAGCCGCGCCCGCCGCTTGTCGTCGGATCGCACGATGTGCCACGGCGCGTGCTGGCTACTCGTTTTCTCCAGCATCGTGTCGCGCGCCCGCGAGTAATCGTACCAGCGCCGGTACGACTCGAGATCCATCGGGCTCAATTTCCACTGCCGCAGCGGATCGTTGATGCGCGCCGAAAAGCGGCGTTCCTGCTCGTTCTTGCCGACCTCCAGCCAGATCTTGATCAAAGTAATGCCGCCATCGACGATGTATTTTTCCACTTCCGGGCAAAGCTCGAGAAAACGGCGGTTCTGCTCCTTGGTACAAAATTCCATGACGTATTCGACGCCGGCGCGATTGTACCAGCTGCGGTCGAACATCACGATCTCGCCCGCCGCCGGGAACCGCTCGATATAGCGCTGCATGAACATCTGGGTCTTTTCACGATCCGAGGGGGCCGGAAGCGCCACCACGCGAAATACGCGCGGGCTCACGCGCTCGGTGATGGCCTTAATGGTTCCACCCTTGCCGGCCGCGTCGCGGCCCTCGAACAGGACGATGATCCGCGCCCCCTTCGCCTTGACCCAATCCTGCAGATGGCAGAGATCGACCTGGAGCTTGCGCAATTCCTTCTCGTAGGCCTTGCGCTTCATCTTGGGCTTGTTGCCTGCTGCTGGTTTCAACGCCATGAGTCATCCATTTTCACGAACGATAAATTTGCACACTTGGACTGACACCGATTTCCAAGATTGCCGTTTGGCGTCGGCTTACTCTAATCCATGATATGGTAGCCGCCGTCGACGTAAAGCGTCTCGCCGGTGATCAGGCGGGCTGCGTCGTGGGCGAGGAAGGCGGTAGCCACGCCCACGTCCTCGATGCTGACGAGGCTGCGCGCCGGCGCCTTCGCTTTTGCCTTGTCGAGCAGTGCATCGAACTCGGGAATCCCGGAGGCGGCTCGTGTGGCGAGCGGTCCGGGCGAGATGGCATGCACACGGATACCCTTCGGGCCGAGCTCGGCAGCGATATAGCGGACCGCACTTTCGAGCGCCGCCTTGGCGACGCCCATGATGTTGTAGTTCTTAACGACCATCTGGCTGCCGTAATACGTCATCGTGAAGAGCGTGCCGCCTTTGCGCATCAGCGGCTCCGCTAGGTGCGCCATGCGAATGAAGGTCCAACAGGACACCTCCATGGTGGTGAGAAAGCCCTCGCGCGACACGTCGACGACACGCCCTTGCAGCGCATCCTTCGGCGAGAACGCGATGGAATGCACGAGGAAATCGAGCTTGCCCCAATCCTTGGCGATGCGCTCAAACACCGCTTCCAGCTGGCCGGGTGTACGCACGTCGAGCGGCATCAGGATCGGAGCTTCGAGCTCGCGCGCGAGCGGCTCGACGTATTTCCTGGCTTTGTCATTGAGATAGGTCACCGCCAGCTCGGCGCCGAACGCCCGGAAGGCCTTGGCGCAGCCCCAAGCGATTGACTGCTCATTGGCGATACCGACGACGAGACCTCGCTTGCCTTCGAGCAGCTTGGCTTTGACGACGGGGATCATGGAACATCCTCTGGCTCGTGTGTGCCTGAGCCTCGACCTGGCGCTCGCCAATGCTTTGAGGCCGGGAAAGGATTGACGTCGGCGCGCGGCGTCATTGGCTTGCGGGAATTTATCGACCGTCGACGTTCGAAAGGGAGCGACATGATTTCAAATCCAACCTTTTCTGACCGGCATACCTCCCTTTGATCACGACTGGATGTTACACTAGCGACATATCGTTGATGTATCACCTGCTGGAGATTACAATCGTCCGCCTGCGATGCGCAATTTGCGGAACGGAGCGGACATGGCGACCAAACCCGACGAGTTGCTGCCCACGGCAAAGGATTTCATGCAGAAACTTGCCCTGGCCGAGGCGGAAGAGGCCTCCAAGGAAGCGGCCAAGCGGGCGGCGGCGGAGGCTGAGAAAAAGGCATTGCACGATCAGCTCACGAGGCCATCGGGACTTTCCGATGAAGAGGCCATTCGGCGCGCGATCAAGATCATCGAGCGCGCGGTGAGCAACGGCCGCACCGAGGTGCAAGTGCACCGCTTTCCGAACCAACTGTGCACGGACAAGGGCCGCGCCATCATTCAGCAGGAGGCAGGCTGGGAAAACACGCTGACCGGCGTGCCAAAGGAAATCTATGTGCTCTGGGCAAAATACTTCCGTCCGCGCGGATACAAGCTCAGAGTCGAAATCGTCGAGTATCCCGGAGGGTTGCCCGGAGATGTCGCCATGACGCTGAAGTGGGGTTGAAGCATTCAGGTCGCGGCCAAGGGACGGTATGGCGGTAGCGCCGACGATGGGTCGGACCCTGCCGGGAACTTGATAGAGATCAAGACGCAGCGGTCGCCGATGTGGTGAATGGCTCGCGGCGCCCAATGCCTGCCGTTCACACGTGTGCCTTGGAAAGAAGAGCTGCGGACTTGATGAGGTTTGCTGGCGCGTCGCGCACGAACGAGCGACAGGCGTGTTGCCTGTTTCGCGCCGGCTGAGGAGCAAGCAGGGAGCAGACAAATGCCGTCGAGCCAACCTGATCCATCTTCGATCGGTCCCTTTACTGCGCCGCTCGGCGTATTTGCCCCGGCTATGGAATATATGGTCGATGCCGCGCAGCGCAGCGTGTTGTTCTGGGACGTCATGCGCCAACGTGGCAATCAGTATCGTGAGCACCTCGCCGAGACCGTTCCAAACGTGCTCGATTACGAAGTGGAGCTGATCCTCAGCGGCAAGACGCTTGATCGGCAGGTCAACTACGGGCTTGTGAAGGTTGTTCCGCCGCCGGGTATCGAAGTCGACCCGACGCGCAGGCCCTTCGTGATCGTCGACCCGCGCGCCGGGCATGGTCCCGGTATCGGTGGATTCAAGGCCGACAGCGAAATCGGCGTGGCGTTCAAGGCGGGGCACCCCTGCTATTTCATCGGCTTCCTCCCGGATCCCATGCCCGGCCAGACCATCGAGGATATCGCCCGCGCCGAGGCGGTTTTCCTCGAGAAGGTCGCCACGCTCCACCCCGAGGCCGACGGAAAGCCGTGCGTGATCGGCAATTGCCAGGCGGGATGGGCGGTCATGATGCTTGCCGCCGTCCGCCCGGAACTCTTTGGCCCCATCATCATCGCCGGAGCGCCGCTGTCGTACTGGGCCGGCGTGCACGGCAAGAACCCCATGCGCTACAGCGGCGGACTGCTGGGCGGCAGCTGGTTGACCGCGCTCACCAGCGATCTCGGCCACGGCAAGTTCGACGGCGCCTGGCTGGTGCAGAATTTCGAGAACCAGAACCCCGCGAACACGCTGTGGACCAAGCAGTACAACCTCTATTCCAAGATCGACACCGAGGCGCCGCGCTATCTGGGCTTCGAGCGCTGGTGGGGAGGTCACGTCAACCTGAACGCCGAGGAGATCCAATTCATCGTCGATGAGCTGTTCGTCGGCGACAATCTCGCCGCGGGAAGAATTCAGACGTCGGACGGCACCGCGGTCGACCTCCGCAATATCCGCTCTCCCATCGTCGTGTTCTGCTCGAAGGGCGACAACATCACGCCGCCGCAGCAGGCGCTCGGATGGATTCTCGACCTTTACGAGAACGTCGACGAAATTCGCTCCTATGGCCAGACCATCATATACACCATCCATCCGAGCGTCGGTCACCTCGGAATCTTCGTTTCCGGCGGCGTTGCCAAGAAAGAGCACGGCGAGTTTTCCAGCAACATCGACCTGATCGACACGCTGCCGCCCGGGCTCTACGAGGCGGTATTCGAGTCCAAAACCGAGGATACCGCCAATCCGGATCTCGCGACCGGAAATTGGGTGATGCGGTGCGAAGCAAGGACCTTGGACGACATCCGCGCCCTCGGCGGCAATGATGCGGCGGATGAACGCTGTTTCGCGACCGCCGCTCGCGTATCCCAGACTAATCTTGCCCTTTACCGCACGTTCGCGCAGCCGATCGTTCGTGCGCTCGTGAACGCCCCGCTGGCAGAGTGGATGCACCGGCTGCACCCGCTGCGCTTGCAGTACGAGCTGTTCTCCAATGCGAATCCCATGATGGCCCCGGTCGCTGCCACGGCAGAGCAGGTTCGCGAGAACCGCAGGCCTGTGGCTGCCGATAATCCATTTGTCGCGATGCAGGAGAACGCCTCCCGCCAGATCGTCGCCGCGCTCGACGCGTGGCGGCAGGCGAGCGAGACATTCGCGGAACGAAGCTTCTTCATGCTGTTCGGCTCGCCGACGCTGCAGGCCGCCGCCGGCGTCGATCCTGCCGGGACGCGTCCCTTGCGGAAGGCGAGCAAGAGCCCGTTACATCACGAGCTCCTGCAGAAGCGCATTGCCGAACTCAAGGCCCGCATTGCCCTCGGCGGGCTGCGCGAAGCGATCATTCGCGCGCTCCTCTATGTGGGCACGGGACGCGCGGCGGTCGATGAACGCGGTTTCGAAGCCCTGCGTCGCATTCGTCGCGCGCATGGTGACATTCCCTTGTCGGCCTTCAAAGCGCTGGTACGCGAGCAATTCTATCTCCTGCTGATCGATACGGAAGCTGCGCTCGCCGCCCTTCCCTCGATGCTTCCGGCCGACGCCGACACGCGACGCAAGGCGTATGAGCTCATCAAGCAGGTCATGATTGCGTGTGGTCCACTTTCCGACGAGGACAACAAGCGCATGCAGCGAGTGGCTGGCGCGTTCGGGCTCGACGAGGCGGCGATCACGGTTCCAAACCTGACGGTTATCTCGTCGGCTCGACAGGAGCAGGCGAAAGCATCATGACCGAGCGTCGCCGCGAATGTGCGTGAGGAAGGTTCGTGTTGAAGGACAGCGAGATCGGGAATATCGCCGCGATCGGTCCGGTAGGCGATCCACCGGCTTCGAAGTACGAGCGGCTGATCGCCCGCGCAAAGCAGGTCCCTCCGGCGACAACCGTCGTCGTTCACCCCTGCGAGGAGACGGCGCTGCGCGGCCCCATCCAAGCGGCGGAAGCCGGGATCATCAAACCGATCCTCGTGGGGCCCGCGGCCAAAATTGCGGCCGTCGCTCGCGAGCATCGTCTCGTAATCGATGGTTTCGAGATCGTCGACGTGCCCCACAGCGACGCCGCGGCGGCAAAAGCGGTCGAGCTGATCCACCAATCCAAAGGCGAGTTGCTGATGAAGGGCAGCCTGCACACGGACGAGCTCATGCGCGAGGTGACTTCGGGCAAGACCGGCCTGCGCACGGAGCGGCGGATCAGCCACGTCTTCATCCTGGATGTGCCGACATATTCCGAAACGCTTTTCATCACCGACGCCGCCATCAACATCTTTCCCGATCTCGATGCCAAACGCGACATCGTGCAAAACGCGATCGATCTGTTCACCCAAGTTGGCCTCGGCATGCCGCGCGTTGCAATCCTCTCCGCCGTCGAGACAGTGACAGCCAAGATCCCTTCGACCATCGACGCCGCCGCGCTTTGCAAGATGGCCGAACGTGGACAAATAACGGGTGGCATTCTCGACGGACCGCTTGCTTTCGATAACGCGATCGATCCGGAAGCAGCGAAAATCAAGGGCATCAAGTCCGAGGTCGCAGGGCGCGCACAGATCCTCGTCGTGCCCGACCTCGAAGCCGGCAATATGCTGGCAAAGAACCTCACGTTCCTTGCCAAGGCGGACGCAGCGGGGATCGCGCTCGGCGCGCGCGTGCCGATCATCCTGACATCGCGCGCGGACTCCGTGCGCTCGCGCATGGCCTCCTGCGCGGCCGCGGTGCTTTATGCCCACGCGCGCCGGCGCACTGCGGCATTGCCGAAGGCCTGATCGGTATGGATGCGATACTCGTCGTCAATGCGGGTTCTTCGAGCGTCAAATTCCAGATATTCGGCATCGAGAAAGCCGACGCGCTGCGGCGCCTGATCAAGGGTCAGCTCGACGGGATCGGCACGCGGCCCCGGCTGTCCGCGGAGAGAAGCGACAGGTCATCGCTCATCGACAAAACCTACGCATCGAGCGAGATCGCCGACGTTCCCGCGGCGATCGCCACAGTAGCCTCCTGGCTGCGCCAGACCCAGAGCCTAAACCTTCTGGCGGTTGGTCACCGGGTCGTTCATGGCGGGCCGAAATACGACCGGCCGGTCGTCATCGACCAAGCGGTCGTGGCGGATCTTGAGCAATACGTTTCGCTTGCACCGCTGCATCAGCCCAACAATCTCGCGCCGATCAGCACACTAATGAGGGCTCGGCCCGAGTTGCTTCAAGTAGCCTGCCTCGACACCGCTTTTCACCACGGCCACCGTGCCGTGGCAGACCATTACGCCATTCCTGAGCATTTCTATGCGGAGGGCGTCAGACGCTACGGGTTCCATGGTCTCTCCTACGAATACGTCGCCCAGCGCCTGCGCGAGGTCGCCCCGACTGTGGCAGCGGGTCGCACGATCGTGGCGCATCTCGGCAGCGGCGCGTCTATGTGCGCCTTGGCCGACGGCCGCAGTATCGAAAGCACGATGGGTTTCACGGCGCTTGACGGCATCCCCATGGGCACGCGGCCGGGCCAAATCGATCCCGGAGTCCTCCTTTACCTGCTCAGCGAAAAAGGCATGACGCCGAGGGCGGTCCAGGATCTGCTCTATCGTGACAGCGGTCTTAAAGGCCTGTCCGGCATCAGCAATGACATGCGAGACCTCCAATCGAGCTCCGATCCCCGCGCGATACTCGCCGTCGATTACTTCGTTTACCGCGTGGGGCTCAACGCCGGAATGCTGGCGGCGGCGCTCGGCGGGCTCGATGCGTTCGTGTTCACGGCCGGCATTGGTGAGAACTCGCCAACGATCCGCGCCCGCATCGCGGAGAAGCTCGCTTGGCTTGGCGTCGTTTTTGATCCGGCGGCGAACGCAGCCGGCAAATCGCTCATTTCTCGGCCGGAAAGCCGGGTTGCCGTCCTTGTGGTCCCGACGGACGAAGAGCTGATGATCGCGCAACATACACTTGCGTTTCTGCCGAAACATACCGCAAAATCAGGCATGCTCCTCGGGATGCAGCAGCAATGACAGACTGACGAAGTGAACTAGGGAGGAAGGCCATGAGACGAGCGTTGATTGCCGTGCTACTCGCCGGCGCCGTCGCCGTGAGCACGACGAAACCGGCGGAAGCGCGATGGGGATGGGGCTGGGGTTGGGGCCTCGGCGCATTCGCCGTCGGTGCCCTGATTGGCGCGGCGTTGTGGCGGCCGGCTTACTCTTATTACTATCCGGCCTACAGCTACCCCGCGTACGGCTATGGCTACGGGTATCCGGCCTACGGCTACGGCTATCCGGCCTATTCTTACGGCGGCTACTACGGCGGCTACGGCGGCTATTATGGCGGCTACAGCCCCTACTATGGCTACCGCGTCGCGCGGCGGTCGTCATCCATCGTGCTTGCGCGCGCTAAGTCACCCATCGTGCTTGCTCGCGCCAAGAAAAATTCCGAGATCGCCCTGGCCGGCGCAAAGATTCGTCGCGTCCACGGCGTCGCGTCGGTTGCAAGTTCGACGGCGACTTCGTCTCGCACTCATCCGCCTAAGCGGGTACAGGGCCGCTTTGCCACGGGTGGCAGCACGGTGCGGAATCCCATTTAGGTCCGGGTTGGTCATGCACGATCCATGCGGTCGTGCATGTCCGCTGCGTTCGCTGAGTCAGCCGAGCCGGGTTGTCGGTCCCGTCTGACGCTCAGCATGACATCGGATGAGGCGACACGCGGCTGCGGCGCTGATCACTCTTATCGCCGGCCTCCTCGCCGGTTTTCATTGTTATTCCGGATGCCTTACTCGCACGTGCGGAGCGCGTGATCGAATAGCTAATGAACGACCGCATCCTGGCACAAAGCGGACAAACCGAGACTGACCGCTATTTGTCTGCTTTCGGGGCGAAACAGACATCCCCTGAGTGTCGCGACCGTGCCGATCTGACGAAAATGACCCGGAGCGGACATTGCAGTTTTCACGTGCGCGTGAGGAACTGGCGCAATTTGATCTAGATCAAAGAGCTGCTTTGCAGAAGGTCCGCTTACTACCAGCACCGGCGAAAACGATGTACAATCGTTCGCGCCATCGGCTCTCCCTGAGCCTCGCGGTCGGGACGAGCCAAGGCAATCGAGAAAAAAGGGAGAGAACCAATGCTCAGGTTAGTTGCCGTTGCCTTTGCTGTGACGCTGGCGTCATCAGCACAGGCTTTGCCACCCGTGGTGTCGCTCAATCAGCCAGACCAACTAATCATTGCCGTCCGCGAAGCATGCGGCGCCGGTATGCACATGGTGAATGGTAAATGCTTGAGAACTCCCGCTCGCCGTGCTGCCAGCAGGTGCGTTCGCGGGAAGACTTGCTAAGCCACGAAACCAGACTGGCAGGACATCGAGAAAAAAGGGGAGAGAACCAATGCTCAGGTTGATTGCCGTTGCTGGCTTTGCCTTCGCCGTCGCAACTTCGGCGCAAGCAATGACGCCCGCCCCAATTCCTCAGCCGGACGGCGTGATCACGCAAGTAGCCGCCGGTTGCGGCGCGGGTAGGACCATGGTCGCTGGCCGCTGCGTGGCCAGAACCACCATCCGCCAGACCCGCCGAGCCATCCGCAGGTCGTACTGAGCGAGCCACCGAACTGGCGTCGATCCACCACACATCGGACGCCAGTTCCCCTTCTTTGGCGCGCCGACCGCCGCACATTCCCATCCGCGATGCGGCAATGTTTCCTCCTGGCACTAAGCGGACATGCCAATAGCGCCGAGCAATGTCTGCTTTCGGGGCCAAAGCGGACATGGCATGTCGGTGTGTCTGCCTATCAATGCGCCGCAAGTGACCAAAGTTTTCGAGCGGCGCTAGGGAGCTGGCAGCGCATTGATCTGCCGAGCTCGGTAGGCCCTGCATCTGTGCTACGCTGTCAGCCTTCGGCTAAAGCCTAGACCTGCGCATGATCGCTCAATGAAACGGAAAACATTTTCTGTGTTGGCTGGGACAATCTTCACCTTGGTGGCCCTGTTCCACCTAATCCGGATTCTTGAAGACTGGCCAATCATCATTGGAGATTGGTCAATCCCAATATCACTGAGTTGGGTCGGCCTAGTTATAGCTGGTGGCCTTGCTGTGTTGGGATTTAGGCTTGCGGCAGAAGACTGAAATCAAAATCAATATCAATGCGCGGTGACCAAAGTTTTCGATCGCCGGGCCGGCTGAGGAATCGGCGCAGGCGTCATTGCTTGCGCCGAAGTTGCGAGAGCTACCCGTCTGAGGCGACACGCGGTTGCGACGCTGATCACTCCTGCATCGCCTCTTCGCGCTTGGCCCGCAGCGCCGGCAGCGCGATGGCGACGAGCAGCGCGAGGGCGGCGAACAGGAAGGCGGCGGAGAGCGGCCGCGTGATCAAGACCATCGGATCGCCGAACGAGATCATCATCGCGCGGCGCAGGTTCTCCTCCATCATCGGCCCGAGAATATATCCGAGCACCATGGGGGCGGGCTCGCAGTCGAGCTTGAGCAGCACGTAGCCGACCGCCGAGAGCGCGGCGATCTCGTAGACGTCGAACACCTTGTTGTCGACGGCATAGGCGCCGATGCAGCAGAACACGAAGATCGCGGGAAACAGCAGCCGGTAGGGCACCGCGAGCAGCTTGATCCACACCCCGACCAGCGGCAGGTTGAGCACCAGCAGCATGAGGTTGCCGATCCACATGCTCGCGATCAGCCCCCAGAACAACTCCGGGCGTTCGGTCATCACCTGCGGCCCGGGCGCGATGCCCTGGATCATCAGCGCGCCGATCATCAGCGCCATGGTCGGGTTCGACGGGATGCCGAGCGTGAGCATCGGGATGAACGAGGTTTGCGCGCCGGCATTGTTGGCCGATTCGGGCGCCGCCACGCCGCGAATGTCGCCGTGGCCGAAGGCGCGCGGCGGCTTTGCGACCTTCTTCTCGAACATGTAGGCGGCGAACGACGCAAGCAGCGCGCCGCCGCCCGGCAGAATGCCGAGCAGCGAGCCGAGGCCGGTGCCGCGCACGATCGACCACAAGCAGCTACGCAGATCGTCGAGCGTGGGCAGCACGCTGCCGATGCGCGAGGTGAACACCTCGTGCTTTTCCTCGCGCTCGAGGTTGAGCACCACGTCGGTGATGCCGAAGAAGGCCATGGCGAGGGCGACGAAGCCGAGCCCGTCGGCGAGCTCGGGCGCTCCGAAAGCGAAGCGGATCACGCCCGAATTGACGTCGGTGCCGACGAGGCCGAGCAGGATGCCGAAGCACACCATGGCGATGGCCTTGATGAGCGAGCCGCGCGCGAGCACAACCGCCGCGATCAGCCCGAACACCATCAGCGAAAAATATTCCGCCGGACTGAATTTGAGCGCGAGCTCGGCGAGCGGCGGGGCGAAATAGGCGATGACCAGCGTCGCAATGCAGCCCGCGATGAAGGAGCCGATCGCCGCGATGCCGAGCGCGGGCCCGGCGCGGCCGCGGCGCGCCATCTGGTGGCCGTCGAGCGTGGTCACCACCGAGGACGATTCGCCGGGAATGTTGACCAGGATCGCCGTGGTCGAGCCGCCATATTGGGCGCCGTAATAGATGCCGGCGAGCATGATCAGCGCCGGCGCCGGGTTGAGCCCGAAGGTGAACGGCAACAACATGGCGACGGTCGCCACCGGGCCGATGCCTGGCAACACGCCGACCAGCGTGCCGAGAAAGCAGCCGATGAAGCAGTAGAGAACGTTCTGCCAGCTCAGCGCCACGCCCAGACCGAACGCGAGATTGGAGAGCGTTTCCATTCCGGCCTCACGAATTCGGCCAGAGCGGCAACGGCAGGCCCAGCAGCCAGACGAAGACCGCGACCGAGAAGGCGATCATCACCGCCGCAAGCGCGAGATTCTCGAGCGGGCGCACGTCGCGCGCGGCGTAGGCGCCGACGAGCACGAGCACCGCGACGGCGGCGATGAGCCCGAGCCACTGCAGCGCTACGCCGAACAGCACGATCGCCAACAGCGAGACCCCGATCGGCCGCAGGTAAAAGCGCGGCACCGGCTCGCCCTCGAACGCAAACGACCGCAGCGCGATGATCGCCCCGAGCACGGCAAGCAGCGCGCCCACCAGGGTCGGAAACATGGCCGGTCCCATGCGATGCATGTCGCCAAGCCGATATTGCTGCGCAAGAAGCACGAAGCCGCCGCCGATCGCGATGAAGATCAGCCCCGCCCAGAAATCCTTCGGAGAACGGATGCGCATTATTTCATCCCGGAGAGTACCCGTAGGGTGGGCAGAGGCGCAGCCCGGATCGTCGTAGAGACACACGCTGGGGCGTGCGCCGTACCCCCGCGGCATTCCGGTCGCCGTGCGAAAAACGCGTGGGCACGCTTCGCTTTGCCCACCCTACGCATACGCATCGATGCTCAATCCGGCCGGATGTTCGCCTTCTGGACGATCGCGCGGAAGCGCTCCGCCTCCTGCTTCACGCGCGCGTCCAACTCCGCCGCGCTCGACGGGATCGTGACGACGCCGCCGCCGGCGAAGCGCTCCTTCACGTCGGGCATGTTAAGGATCTTGACGACCTCGGCGTTGAGCTTGTCGATGACCGGCTGCGGCGTCGCCTTGGGCGCAAACAGCGCGGTCCAGTTGGAGGCGTCGATCTCTTTCACGCCTTCCTGCTGCAACGTCGGCCATTCCGGATTGAGGGTCGAACGCTTGGCCATCGTGACCGCCAGCACGCGGACCCGTCCGCTCTTGACGTGCGGGGCGACCGAGGAGCTCGCCAGCACGCCGAGCGGAATATCGCCCGCCGCCAGCGCCGCGGCGGCCGGCGCGCCGCCCTTGTAGGGGATGTGCTGGAACTGGGTGCCGGTATTCAACGCCATCCATTCGAGCACGATCTGGTTGATGCTGCCGTTGCCGGGGGTGGCGACGGAGATGCGCCCGGGCTGCGCCTTCGCGGCGGCAATCACGTCCGCGACGGTGTTGTAGGGCGCGCCGGCATGCGCTGCGAGCACGAGCGGCGCGTCGCTCACCATCGCGATGGCCGCAAGGTCGCCCTCGACGTCGTAGGGCATCTCCTTGAACATGGCCGGATTGATCGCCACGTCGCCGCCGGTTGCCATGACCATGGTGTAGCCGTCGGGCGCGGCCTTCGCCGTCGCCGCCATGGCGATGAAACCATTGCCGCCGGGCCGGTTCTCCACCAACACTTGCTGCCCCCAGGCTTCCGTCAGCTTGGCGCCGAGGATGCGCGAGGCAATGTCGGAGATGCCCCCCGGGGCATAGGGCACCAGGATGTGGATGGGCTTGGCCGGGTAATTCTGGGCCTGCGCGGGCGCCGCGCAAAAAACGACGAGCGCGATGACAGTTGCGATCCAAGCCATGAACACCTCCTGCGCCGGCGCGTCGCATCCATAACCTGCATGAGAGACCGCCCCCGTGGCAAGCCGCGCCGGCGCCGCAGCCTGCAAGCCGCTCAGACCTCGCGCACGATGGCGCTCTCGTGCCAGCGCCGCAGCAGCAGATGGGAGACGAGCGAGAGCGCGAAGAAGATGACGATGCCAGCGACCGAGAGGAGCAGCAGCGCCGCGAACATGCGCGGGATGTTGAGCCGGTAGCCTGACTCGACGATGCGATAGGCGAGACCCGAACCGGCGCCGGCGGAGCCCGCCGCGATCTCGGCGACCACGGCGCCGATCAGCGACAGTCCGCCCGCGATCTTCAAGCCGCCCAGGATATAGGGCAACGCCGCCGGCAGCTTGAGCTCCCACAGCACTTGGCGCCGCGTGGCGCCATAAAGGCGGAAAAGGTCGGCGAGGTTGTGATCGACGGAACGCAGGCCGAGCGTGGTGTTGGCGAGCACCGGGAAGAACGCGACGATCCAGGCGCAGGCGAGCACCGCGGCCTGCTGCGGCAGATAGATGAGGAGCAGCGGCGCAATCGCCACGATCGGCGTCACCTGCAGGATCACCGCGTAGGGATAGAGCGAATATTCGATGAGGCGCGACTGGTTGAACAGCACGGCAAGCCCGACGCCGCCGGCAGCCGCGAGCAGAAAACCTTCGAGCGTGGTCGTGAGCGTAACGAGGAGGGAAGCTCCCAGCACGGCCCAGTCGGAGATCAGGGTGGAAAAGACGAGGCGCGGGCCCGGCAGCACGTAGGGCGGAATGTTGCCGATGCGCACCAAGAGCTCCCACACGACCACGCCGAGCGCGAGCACCGCAACCGGGAGCAGCACGCGCAGCACGCGATCCACGCGCGTGCGCGCCTCATCCTTTGCTCTCGCCTCGCTCATCATCGCTCGCTCAAGATCGCTTTCATGGTCCTTCCGTCGTGCCGATGGCGCGCGTCAAGGCTTCCGAGACCTGCCGGCAATGGCCGACATAATCGGCGGAGGTGCGAAAGCGTTCGTCGCGCGGATAGGGCGCGTCGATCAAGAGCTCGGTGAAGACGCGGCCGGGCCGCGAGGTCATCACGACGATCCGCTGCGAGAGATAAACCGACTCGAACACCGAATGGGTGACGAACACGACCGTCTTGCCCAGCGACTGCCAGAGCGCCAGCAGGTCGTTGTTCAAGCGAAAGCGCGTGATCTCGTCGAGCGCGGCGAACGGCTCGTCCATCAACAGGAGCTTCGGCTCGGTGACGAGCGCGCGGGCGATCGAGGTGCGCATTTTCATGCCGCCCGAGAGCTCGCGCGGATAGCTCTGCGCGAAGCCGGAAAGTCCGACGCGCGCGAGCGCGGCGTCGACGCGCGCCTGCGCCGACGGCTCGAGACCCGCGAGCTTGAGCGGCAGGCGCACATTCGCGGCGACCGTCGCCCACGGCATCAGCGTCGGCTCCTGGAACACGAAGCCGATGCGGCGCGGACCGGCGGCGCGTGCGGCCTCGGCCTCCAGCCACTCGACCGTTCCGCTGGTCGGCTCGCTCAGGCCCGCGACGATACGCAGCGCCGTGGACTTGCCGCAGCCCGACGGGCCGAGCAGCGACACGAACTCGCCCGGCCGCACATCGAGGTCGAGACGCTCGAGCGCGACCACGCCGTTCGCAAAGGTCTTGCCGACGCGCTTGAGCGCGACGACGGGGGCGCCGGAGTTGGAGGGATCAACGGGCACGTTGCATATTATTCGCTGTGCGGCGGCGCGACCGACGGCCGAAGCCTATTTCCTCAATCCGATCTCGGTCATGAACGCGACCCAACGCTTCACTTCGGCGGCGTGGAACTCGGAAAACGCCTCGACCCCGAGCCCGGTGGGCTCGAAGCCGATGGCGCGAAATCTCTCCCCGATCTCGGGCTGCTTGACGATATCGGCGATGGCCTGGCCGAGCACCGCGCGCGCATCGGGGGGCATGCGCGGCGGCCCATAGATGCCGAGCCACCCCGTCAGCTCGACGCCGGCGACGCCCGCCTGCTTGAAGGTCGGCACGTTCGGAAGGCTCGGCAGCCGGTAAGGACTGCTGACCGCGAGCCCTTTGACCAGCCCGGTTTTGATTCATGACCACCGGAAACACCTCGATGAGCAGATCGATCGAGCCGCCCATGAGATCGTTGAGCGCCGCGGGGCCGCCGCGGTAGGGCACGTGCACCATCTTGGTGCCGGTCTCCTTCATGAACAGCTCGACCGCGAGATAGTCGAGCGCCGCGGTGCCGGTCGAGCCGAAGGTGAGCTTGCCGGGCCGCGCCTTGGCGTAATCGATGAACTCCCGTACCGAATTCACCGGCATGTTGTTGTTGACGACCATGGCAGTGGCGTATTCGGCCGTGCCAGCGATGGGAGAGAGATCGCGCAGCGCGTCGAACGGCGGGTTCACCTCCATGGCATAGCCGAGCACGACCATGCCCATGGCGCCGACCAACAGCGTGCAGCCGTCGGGCTCGGCTTTGAGCAACTCGCGCACGGCAATCACGCCGTTACCGCCGGGCTTGTTCTCGACGATGACCGGCTGGTTGAACCTCACGCGCAGGCCTTCCGCCACCAACCGTGCCGACAGGTCGGTGATGCCGGCCGGCGGGGCGGGAACGAGCATTCGCAGCGGGCGCGAGGGGAAGGATTGCGCCGAAGCCGAAGCCGCAAGCAGCACGCAGAAGGCAAGGCTCAACAGCGCGCGCATGGTCTCCCGCAGACCGGTCATTTCGACCGCAAGTCGAGGCCGACTTTCTTGTTCACGAATTGCAGCGTATACGCCCTGGCGAGCGCAATCGACGGCGCGACCACGCCCGCGCGCACCATCTTGTCGTAGAAACTCTGCATGCGCGCGTCGGTCATGGCGCCGACGCCGAGCGTGGTCGCATCGCCGGAATCGACGATGCCGTACTCCTTCATCTTCGCAATCGAATAGGCCAACAATTCGTCGGTCATTTCCGAGTTCTGCCGCTTGATCAGCGCGTTCGCCGCTTTGTTGTCGCCGTAGAGATAGTTCATCCAGCCGATGATCGAGGCATCGACGAAACGCTGCACCAGGTCGGGCTTGGTCGCAACCAGATCGCGGCGCGTTTCGATCAGCGTCGAATAGCCGTTGAAGCCCTGGTCGGCGATGAGAAAGACCTTCGGCTTGAAGCCGGCCTGCTTCTCGATGGCGAAGGGCTCCGACGTCACGTAGCCCTGCATCGCGCTGCGCTTGTCGGCGAGGAAGGGCTGCGGATTGGAGGTGTATGGTTTGACCCGCGCTTCGCTGAAACCGAAATCGGCCTTGAGCCACTGGAAGTAACTCGCGAGCCCTTCCTTGGAGATGAACAGGGTGAGCTTCTTCAAGTCCTCGAACGTGTCGATCCCCTGGCCGGGATGTGCGATCAGCACCTGCGGGTCCTTCTGGAACATGGCCGCGACCGCAAGCGTGGGAATGTTGCGCGCGACCGCGTCGAAGCTTTGCAGCGTGTTGGCGCTCATGAAGAAGTCGAGCTTGCCGACCGGCAGCAGGAGGCGGTTGTTCACGTTCGGCCCGCCCGGCACGATGGTGACGTCGAGGCCGTATCGGCGATAGGTGCCGTCCACCAGCGCCTGGTAATGGCCGCCGTGCTCGGCCTCCGCCACCCAGTTGGTGCCGAAGGAGACCTTGTCGAGCTTTTGCTGCGCGGCGGCGGGCGCGCAAAAGAGGCTCGCGGCGGCGACGGCGAGCGCGACGCGCCTTAATCGTGTGATCACCATTCCCGCCTCTCCGCTACTGCTCGAACCGCTCGATGAACCACTTGAGCAGGCGCGTCCAGATCTCGTCCTTGCCGACCTGGTCCTCGATGCCGTGCTCGAGGTTCGGGTTGTCGTTGACCTCCATGACGATGAAGCCGCGGTCGGTCTCCTTGATGTCCACGCCGTAGAAGCCGTCGCCGATCGGGCGCGCCGCGCGTACCGCGATGTCGATCAGGTCGCGCGGCGCCTTGTCGAGTTCGAAGGTGCGAAAGCCGCCCTCGTGCGAGGAGCCGTCGGGGCGGTGCTTGACGATCTGCCAATGGCCGCGCGCCATGCGGTACTGGCATACGAACAGCGGCTCGCCCGCGAGCACGCCGACGCGCCAGTCGAACTCGGTCGGCAAGAATTTCTGCGTCAGCAGGAGGTCGGTCTCCTCGAACAGCTCGTCGGCGACGCGGCGAAATTCCTCCGGCGTATTCACCTTGTGCACGCCGCGCGAGAACGACCCGTCCGGAATTTTCACCACCAGCGGCAGGGCCAGTTCGTCCATGGCTTTCGGTATGTCGCCGATATCGGCGAGCATCACGGTCGGCGGCGTCGCCACCTGGTGCTGGGCCAAAAGCTCCATCAGGAACACCTTGTTGGTGCAGCGGATCATCGAAATCGGGTCGTCGATGACCGGCATGCCTTCCTGCCAGGCGCGGCGGGCAAAGCGGTAGGTGTGATTGTCGATCGACGTGGTCTCGCGGATGAACAGGCCGTCGTACTCGGCGATCTCGGAAAGCTGGCGACGCGTCACCGGCTCGACGTCGACCGAAAGCCGCTCGGCGATGCGCGCCATGTGCTTGATCGAGGCGGGCGAGGACGGCGCCATCTTTTCGTTGGGGTCGTAGAGCACCGCAAGGTCGTATTTGGGAACGGTGCGCGCCTTTGGGTCGCGCCATTCGCGCTTGGTGTGCTGGTGCAGCGATTCGCGCAGGAATGATGCTTCGCCGTTGGCGAGCCGGGTGATGTTGCGCGGGCGGATGCGTTCGATCGAGAGCCAGGCGCCGGACTCGACGTTGACCTCCAGCGCCGGGCAACGAAACCAGTCGAACAGCAGCCGCCCGAACGATTCGAAGCGCGGATCGCGGGCGATGCCGAAGCAGACCAGGAGCTTGAACTCGCCCTCGGGCTGGAAGTCGGCCCGGCGCGCACAGCGGTTGAGCTCGTCTTCGAGCTTCGGCAGCGCGTGCTCGTAGAGCTTGGTCTCGCGCAACTCCAGCATGGTCTCGACGGTCGGCATGACGCGGTGGCCGCGCGCTTCCGCCAGCAGCGAGGCGTAGTAGCCCTTCGACTGATAGGCGTAGGACCGTGCCAGATTGACGAGCTTCGGCCGTCCTATGTCGAACAGGCGCGGACGGGCGAGATACTCGCTCGTCGTGATCACCTTGTGTGGGGTCTCAGCGTTGGGCAGGTCTTTGGGCTGGTCGACCAGAATGACCCAGCCGGTCATGAAGATCCTTTCCGGATGACGATGGCCGCGCTCAGCCGCTCGCGACCCAGATGGGTCACGCGCTCGAACGCGGTCCACGGTACCGCGTAGGTCTCGGCGGCGGCCGCCATCCCTTGATCATCTCTGATGGCCGCCGGGTCGTGCATGAGAACATGCCGTCCGTCGCGACCGAAGGCAAAAATCCAGTGTGGCTTCCCTCTGGGCACCATGTGATAGCCCGAAACCAGGACGATGACCACGCTGCCCGCATCGAGTGCCCGCATGAGAACCGATTCGTTCACTGGAGTCAGGTGGCTGGGGATATCGAGCGCCTTCGCCTCACGCTGGAACGCGAGCTGTGTCACCCGCATGACGCGGCGCTTGTCGGCGGATTTGGCGGTGTCGAGGAAATAGGGGCCGGGGTGGCTGACATAGACCTCGGGCTCGAGGCCGTGGCGCTTGAGCGCGACCGCCATGCCGTAGGGCTCGCAGCCGCCCGGTCCCGAGGTCATGAAAATGGTGGTCGCTTCGCGCCAAAGCTGAAACTCGAAGGCGGGCGCCGGCTTGAATTTTCGATCGGCCCAGCCCAGCGCCATCATGATGCAGGCCGGCCCGCAGGTGAATTCGGTGGTCTGGTGAAAATAAGGCGGCGCGAGCGCGGGCAAGTTGGTGACGAGCCGCTTCTCGAAACGCAGGGCATCGCCGCCGTCCTCATAGTAGCCGCGATGGCGAGCGAATTGCTTGTAGCCGCTCTTGCGGTAGCGCGAGATCGCGGCGTGGTTGGTCACGTGCACTTCGAGACGGATGGCGCGGCAGCGACGCGCGACCGCGGCCGCTTCGGCGGCCGCGAGCAGCATCGGGCCGACCCCGCGTCCAGCGATATGGGGTGCGACTGCGATGGAATAGAGACGGGCGACGACCGAGCGCGGCCGAAACAGCACGATGGCGCTGCCGGCGAGCCGGTCGCGGTGCCGAGCCACGATCACCTCCGCGCTGGGCGACTTTAGAAAGCGTCGCAGGCTGGGGCGCGACAGCCGGTCGGTGGCAAAGACGCGATGCTCGAGCTCGCTCAACGCGTCGACGTCGCCGCGCTCGGCCTTGCGGACGCGGATCTCGACCACCTGTGCATGGGCAAGATGGGAAGGCATCGTCACCACGGAGACGCTGCACGATACCAGCTTCGCCGCGCACCTGCAGCCGGCGCTCTCGGATTCAAGCGAGATCGACAGGACCGGGGCGTGCCGGCGACCGCGGATTACGCCGGGATCCGCTGCCGATTCGGGCGCCCACGGCCTTTGAACCCGTTCGCCGCCTGTCGCGACCAACGGACGAACGGCCGCAAGGGCCGCAACGGGATCACAAGAGGAAAGCCGCAGCATTCTGCCGGAGGATTTATCCCCGGAACGAAAACGGTTGTGATCGGCGCGTGCGCCCCCATCCACCCCCGCGTCGGTCCGGCGGTCCGCCCGGATGTCTCCATCCGGGCGGACCTGCTCCTATTTTTTCGACCATGGCCGCGCGCAGCCATGTTCTTCCACCCACGCATAGACGGGCACGACGTAGTCTGCGCGTCGGCCATCGATCCGCTTGCAGATGCTAGCGACGGGGGGCGCGCCCTTGCGGACCACGCCGCTGATGTGCGATTTTGCACCGATGACTTTATTTGACCGATAGCAGGGAACGATCATGCGCACTGGCTTGACGACCGCCGCCCTCACGCTCATTCCCACCGCCGCCTTCGCTCATCCCGGCCTCGGCGACGCGCACGGCTTCGTTGCCGGTTTCGCGCATCCGCTCGGCGGGCTCGACCACATTCTGGCGATGGTCACCGTCGGCATCTTCGCCTGGCAACTCGGCGGCCGCGCGCTCTGGCTCGTGCCCGCGACCTTCGTGCTCGCCATGGCGGCCGGCGGCGCGCTCGGCATGGCCGGTGTCCCGGTGCCGTTCGTCGAACTTGGCATCGCCGCCTCGGTGATCGTGCTCGGCGCCGTCGTGGCATTCGCCCGCCGGGCTCCGGTCGCCATTGCGGTGGGGCTCGTCGGAGTGTTCGCGATCTTCCACGGCCACGCCCACGGCACCGAGATGCCGCTCGACGCCACCAGCGGCGCCTATGCGGCGGGCTTCATGCTGGCGACCGCGCTCCTTCACGCCGCAGGCATTGCGCTCGGCTTTGCGATCGGCCGCATCGCCCATGGCCGCGCCGCCTATCAGCTCGGCGGCTCCCTCGTCGCGCTTGCCGGCGTGGCGATCCTCGCGCACCTGATCTGAGATCGCGCGCGGTGCGCGCTCGCGTGCCTCTTTAATGTCCGGGGTGCGCGCGAGATGCCACAACGTCGGAAGCAGCACTAGCGGCTTCGACGCTCATCGCCAACACGCGCGCGACATGGAGGGCCTCGCGACCGGTGCCGTCCTGGATCTGATGCCGGCATGAGGTGCCGTCAGCAAGGATGAGCGTGTCGGCCTCCGCCTTGCGCACCGCGGGAAGGAGCGAGAGCTCCGCCATCTTGAGCGACACGTCGAAGGTATCGGCGCCGTAGCCGAAGGCGCCCGCCATGCCGCAGCAGCTCGTGTCCACGGTTTCGACCGCCAAATCGGGCACCAGCCTGAGCACCGCCTCGACCGCGCCCATCGCAGCGAAGGCTTTCTGATGGCAATGGCCGTGCAGCAGCGCCCGCTTGGCCACTGGCGCGAGCGCGAGCTTGAGCGCCCCGGCCTTCACCTCGCGCGCCAGAAATTCCTCGAACAGCAGCGCGTTCGCGGCCAAGCGACGCGCATCTTCGCGCTTGACGAGCGACGGGATTTCGTCGCGGAAGCCGAGCATGCAGCTCGGCTCGAGGCCGACGAACGGAGTCGCGCGCTCGAGGAAGGGGGCGAGCGCGGCCACGCAGCGCTCCGCCTCGCGCCGCGCCTCGTCGATGAGCCCGACCGCGAGGAAGGTGCGCCCGCAGCAGAGCGGCCGGTTGTCACCGTTGGCGGGTTGCGGCAGATGCACGGTATAGCCGCCGGCGGCAAGTACCGCGAGCGCGGCCTCGATGTTCTGCGGCTCGAAGTAGCGGTTAAAGGTGTCGGCAAAGAACACGACCGATCCTGCTTGCGGCGCGCTCGGAGAGCGCGTCGGCTCGCGCCATGCATCGGCGCGCCAGCGCGGCAGGCTCCGCCGCGCGCTCAAGCCCGCATACCGCTCCGACCATTGCCGCAGGTGCGCCACGTCGTTGCGCAGGTTGGCGAGTCTCGGCCATTTGGCCGCGAGCGGCGCGTAACGCGGTAAATATCCGATCACGCGCTCGTGCAGCGAAAGGCCGCGCTTTGCCAGGCGCGCCGCCTGCACCTCGATCTTCATGCGCGCCATGTCGACCCCGGTCGGGCATTCGCGCCGGCAAGCCTTGCAGGAGACGCAAAGCTTCATGGTCTCGGCCATCTCGTCGGAGGTCAGCGCGTCGCTCCCGAGCTGGCCGGTGATGGCAAGGCGCAGCGTGTTGGCGCGCCCGCGCGTGACGTCGCGCTCATCGCGGGTCACGCGATAACTCGGGCACATGACGCCGCCGCTGAGCGCGCGACAGGCGCCGTTGTTGTTGCACATCTCGACCGCGCCCTGAAAACCGCCACCGGCGCCGGGATAGGCCGACCAGTCGAGCTGCGTGCGGATGTTTTCGCCGCGATACTCCGGCCCGTAGCGGAAGACGCGGCGGTCGTCGAACTTCGGCGCGCGCACGATCTTGCCGGGATTGTAGAGGCCCTTGGGATCGAACCACTCCTTGACCTGTTCGAAGGCGCGCACGAGCCGCTCGCCGAACATCTTGGCGTGAAATTCGGAGCGCACGATCCCGTCACCATGTTCGCCCGAATGCGAGCCCTTGTAGGCGCGCACCAACTCGAACGCCTCTTCGGCGATGGCGCGCATCGCCTCGACGTCGTGCTCGAGACGCAGGTTGAGCACCGGCCGCACATGCAGGCACCCGACCGAGGCATGCGCATACCAGGTGCCGCGGGTGCCGTGCTTGGCGAAAATGTCGGTGAGCTTCGAGGTGTATTCGGCGAGGTGCGACAGCGGCACCGCGCAGTCCTCGACGAAGGAGACGGGTTTGCCCTCCTCCTTCATCGACATCATGATGTTGAGGCCGGCGGTGCGCATCTCCGTGACCGCCGCCTGCAGCTTCGGATCGAATATTTCGAGCACGCCGCCCCATTTCGCGCCGGTCCTGTTCCAGCCGAGGCCGAGATCGGCCATCACGTCCCTGAGCTGCATGAGGCGACGCAGGTTGTGGTACTGGTCGTCCTCGGCAAATTCGACGAACAGCACGGCCTCCGGATCGCCGCGCACCACCGCCTCGATCGTGGGGCGGAACATCGCGATCTCGCGCGCCAGGCCCAGCATGGTGCGATCGATCAGCTCGACCGCGATCGGGCCGAGCTTGACGATGTGTTGCGCGGCGTCCATCGCCTGAAAGAAACTGCCGAAATGGCACGCGCCCACCGCGCGTGCGCCGAGCAAGGGCGAAAGCTTGAGCTCGATGCGGGTGGAGAACGCGAGCGTGCCCTCGGAGCCGACGAGAAGATGCGCAAGATTGAGATCGTTGCGGCCGGGCACCAGCGCGTCGAGATTGTAGCCGCCGACCCGGCGCTGGAGCTTGGGGAAACGCGCTTCGATCTCGTCCGCTTCCCGCGCCGCGAGCACCAGGAGATCCCACGCGAGCGGCAGCAGCCGTGAAGCGGGCGGCAGGTCGGAGAGGTCGTGCGCAACGGGACCGAAATGCGCCACCGATCCATCCGCCAGCACCGCGTCGACCGAGAGCACGTTCTCGCGGGTATTGCCGTAACGCAACGAGCGCGCGCCGCAGGAATTGTTGCCCACCATGCCGCCGATGGTGGCGCGCGAGGAGGTCGAGATGTCGACCGGGAACCACAGGCCGTGCGGCTTGAGCCGACGATTGAGCTCGTCGAGCACGATGCCGGGCTCGACTACGCAGCGCCGGCCGGGGACGTCGAGCTGGATCAGATGATCGAGATATTTCGAGCAGTCGATGACGAGCGAGGAATTGACGGCTTGCCCGGCCTGCGAGGTGCCCGCTCCCCGCGGCAGCACGCTAACTCCCTCCTCGCGCGCGAGCGCCAGCGCGTACTCGGCTTCTTTTACTGAGAGCGGCGCCACGACGCCGAGCGGCATGATCTGGTAGTGCGAGGCGTCGGTGGCGTAGCGCCCGCGCGTGAACGCGTCGAACTGCACCTCGCCCAGGAGATGCGCCTTGAGCCGCCGCTCGAGCCCCGGTACGACCGTTTGGGCCATTCCACTCCACCCTCTGACGCTCGGAAGATCAGCTCCTGCGTCGCAAGAGGCTTGACTGACTCTCGCATTCGTCCTTGATGGCGGCAAGCTGCGGCCCGCGCCGGGCCGTCGTCGGTTGACGCTTATAAAGACGCGCCTGCAAGGAACTTAACCGATGTCGAAGAATTCCTCGCGCCCCGTGGGCCGCCACTTCCTGCACATACCGGGGCCGACGCCGCTGCCCGACCGCGTGCTGCGGGCGATGGACACGCCGATCATCGACCACCGCGGGCCGGAATTCGCCAAGCTCGCCAAACGGTGTCTCGACGGCATCAAGACCATCTTCAAGACCGCCAACCCGGTCATCATCTACACCGCCACCGGCACCGGCGCGTGGGAGGCGGCGCTCGTCAACACGCTCTCGCCCGGCGACCGCGTGCTGATGGTCGAGACCGGCCAGTTTGCGACGCTATGGAAGACCATGGCGGAGAAACTCGGACTGCGCCCCGAATTCATCACGACCGATTGGCGTATCGGCGCCGAGCCAGCTGCGGTCGAGGACCGCCTCCGCCAGGACAAGAACAAGGAGATCAAGGCGGTCTGCGTGCTGCACAACGAGACCTCGACCGGCTGCCTGTCGCCGATCGCGGAGATTCGCAAGGCGATCGACAATGCCGGACATCCCGCGCTGTTGTTCGTGGACGCCATCTCCTCGCTCGCCTCGACCGACTATCGCCACGATGAATGGAGGGTCGACGTCACCGTCGGCGGCGCGCAGAAGGGGCTGATGCTGCCGCCCGGCATGTCGTTCAACGCGGTGAGCGACAAGGCGTTCGCGGCGGCCAAGAATTCTCGGCTGACGAAGTCGTTCTGGGCATGGGACGACATGCTCGCCATGAACAAGATCGGCTTCTTTCCTTACACGCCGGCGACGCAGATGCTGCACGGGCTCGCCGAAAGCATCGCCATGTTGCACGAGGAAGGGCTCGACAACGTGTTCGCGCGCCATCACCGCCTCGCCGAGGCGACGCGCCGCGCGGTGCGCGCCTGGGGGCTCGAGATCATGTGCCGCGACGGGAAGTATTATTCGCCGACGGTCACGGCGGTGCTGCTGCCCGAGGGCCACGACGCCGACGCGTTCCGCCACTTCGCGCTCGATACCTTCAACATTTCCTACGGCTCGAGCTTCGGCCGCTACGCCGGCAAGTACTTCCGCATCGGCCATCTCGGCGACGTGAACGAGGGCATGCTCACGGGCGCGCTGGCGATCACCGAGATGACGCTGGCGCTTGCGGGCATCCCGCACAAGAAGGGTGGCGTGCAAGCCGCGATCGATTATCTCATTTCGGCGGATGCGAGCCCGGCGCGGGCGGCGGCAGAGTGAATGCAGCGAAGGCGTCGCCGCCCTCGCGATCGCAAACCGGGTGAACGCAAGCGCGCGGATTGGCTAGGCTGAGCTGCGTGGACAAGCCTGGCCCGAACGCCGCGCGGGGAGGCTCTGCGATGAAACGGCTGTGCCTCGCGCTCGCGCTCGCGACCCTCGCGCCTCTCGCAGGCGGCGCCGGTGCCCAGACCTATCCCAATAAGCCGATCCGCGTCATCGTCCCCTTCGTCGCCGGCGGCGCCATCGACATGCTTGCCCGCATGCTCGGCGCCAAGCTCAGCGAATCCCTCGCTCAACCGGTGATCGTCGAGAACCGTCCGGGAGCCGGCGGCAATGTCGCCGCCGACGCAGTCGCGAAATCGCCGCCCGACGGGTACACCATCCTGCAAAACACGAACGGCCTGGCAATCAGCCCGGCCATCTACCGTTCGCTGCCCTTCGACGTCGTGCGCGATTTCATTCCAGTGACGCAACTCGTCGCCTCCGAGCTCGTGCTGGCGGCAAGCCCGAAGTTGTCGGCCGCCTCGGTCCCCGAGCTGATCGCGCTGGCGAAGAAGAATCCCGGCAGTCTCAACTACGGCATGACCGGCGCCGGCAATCCGCTCCACCTGACCATGGAGATGTTCAAGACCGCGGCCGGCGTCGACATCCAGCCGGTTCCGTACAAGGGCGACGCGGCCATCTTTCCCGCTCTCATCACCGGCGAGATCCACGTAGCGATCACCCCGATGGCGACGACGCTGCCCCATGTCGCGGCCGGGACGGTGCGCGCGCTCGCGGTCGCCGGCACCAAACGCTCGGCAGCGCTGCCCGACGTGCCCACGGTCGCCGAGAGCGGGCTCGTCGGCTTCGAATCGTCGAGCTGGCAAGGCTGGTTCGTGCCGGCCAACACGCCGCGCGAGATCGTCGGCGTCATCCAGCAGCGCGCCAAGGCGGCGCTGTCCGCACCCGACGTGCTCGAGCGTCTGCGCATCACCGGCAACGAAGCCGTCGCCAGCACGCCCGATGCGTTCGAGCAGCGGTTCAAGGCCGACCTCGCGAAATTTGCCAAGATCGTGAAGGAAGCCCATATTCCCGCGCAGGATTGAGCTCACGGAGGCCGCCCCATGGATATTCAAGGTCTCGGCTATGTCGGCATTCGTGCAAAATCGCTCGAGGACTGGACGAGCTTCGGCACCCAATTCCTCGGGATGCAGCTCGTCGAGCGCAGCGGGAAGAGTCTGGCGCTGCGGATGGATGACCGCAAGCAGCGCGTGGTCGTCAGCGAAGACGGCGGCGAGGGGGTCGCTTTCTTCGGCTGGGAGGTGGTCGACGCCGCCGCACTCGATGATTTTGCCGCGAGACTGGAGCAGGCAGGGGTCGAGGTTGCCCGCGGCTCGCGCGCGCTCGCGGATGAACGCCGGGTCAAGGATCTCGTCGTGCTCGCCGATCCGCTCGGCAATTGGCTCGAAATATTCCACGGCGCCGAGACCGCGAGCGCGCCGTTCAAGCCCGGCCGCTCGATCTCGGGCTTCCGCACCGGGCCGCTCGGCATGGGTCATGCCGTGCTGCACGTCAAGGACATCAACGATGCCGTGCCGTTCTATCGCGACGTGCTCGGGTTCCGTTTGTCCGACTATATGGTGCGACCGTTCAACGCCTATTTCTTCCACGCCAATCCGCGCCACCATTCGATCGCCTTCATCGAGACCGGCCGCAGCGCCACCCACCATTTGATGGTGGAGCTTTATAGCCTCGACGACGTCGGGCAATGCTACGACCTGGCGCTCGGCGAGGAAGGTCGCATCGGCGTCACCCTCGGCCGACACATCAACGACGAGGTCACTTCGTTCTATTCAAACTCACCGTCAGGATTCATGGTGGAGTACGGCTGGGGCGGACGCGTGATCGACGTCGAGCGCTGGCGGCCGGAAGAGGTCACCTGGGGGCCGAGCATGTGGGGCCACGATCGGCTGTGGATGACGCCGGAGAAGCGCGCCGAGGCGCGCGCGATCCGCGTCGCAGCCGCCGCGACCGGTCTGCGCAAGCCGGTGAACGTGATCGAGGGCAATTACAAGCTCGCCGCCGGCGTCTGCCCCTGGTGGGACGGCGTCGTGCGGGGCGAGGCGGCGGAATAAAGCAGGCTCAAGGCGTCCGCGTTAGGCCGAGCAGCGCAAGCGCGCCCGCGGGCTCGGCTTGCACGACTGATCGCGTCAAGCCGCGAGCTTCACGTATTCGAAATCACCCGGCTTGTTGTCGATGCCGACACGCGGCGGCGCGATCCAGCTTGCGAACTTGCCGGGTTCGACGACCTGGCGCATCAGGCTCTGGATGAAGTCGCCGTCATCCTTCGACGGCAGCCACTTGTCCTTCTGCTGATTCCACGTTGCCGCGTCGGCCAGCTCCCCGGTCGGCGACGCCTTGACGTCCTTGAACTCGCCGATCTGCCGGTGGAACGCCACGTGCGGCAGCTGGAATCGGAAGCTCACGCCGACCCGTTCGATGATCTTGTTCCAGCGGTCGAGACCGCGCTGGCAATCGGCGGTGTAATCGTCGCGCAGGCGCATGTTGATCGCAGTGAGCGCGGGCTCGTCCACGCGCTTGATCTCGCCGTCGACGAGCTTGAGTACCGGATAGGTCGAGCTCTCGAGCTTGTGGTCATCCTCGATCTTGGTCTCCTGGAAACGGCCCTTGAGACTAGCGTTGAAGGCGTTCGCCGCGTTGGTCGAGACCTCCGAGCCGAACAGGTCGAGGGACAACGAATAGTGCAGATTGAGCTTCTTCTGCATGGTGGGGAGATCGATGACGCCGAGGTCGCGGACCTTGTCGACATCGCTCGGGTCCTCGATGCCGGCCGCCTTCATCGCCTCGCAGGTGCGCTGAATCGTGCGGCCGATGCCGGTCTCGCCGACGAACATGTGGTGCGCTTCCTCGGTGAGCATGAAGCGACAGGTGCGCGAGAGCGGGTCGAAGCCGGACTGCGCAAGGCTCTCGAGCTGCATCTTGCCGTCGCGATCGGTGAAGAAGGTGAACATGTGGAAGGAGAGCCAGTCCGGCGTCGCCTCGTTGAAGGCGCCGAGCATGCGCGGCTTGTCGGGGTCGCCGGAGCGGCGCTGCAGCAGTTGCTCGGCCTCCTCGCGGCCGTCGCGGCCGAAATATTTCTGCAGAACATAGACCATGGCCCACAGATGCCGGCCCTCTTCGACATTGACCTGAAACACGTTGCGCATGTCGTAGAGCGAGGGTGCGGTCTTGCCGAGGTGGCGCTGCTGCTCGACCGAGGCGGGCTCGGTGTCGCCCTGGATGACGACGAGGCGGCGCAGCATGGCGCGGTATTCGCCCGGCACCTCCTGCCAGGCGGGCTTGCCGTAATGCTGGCCGAACGGAATCGTGCGACCCTCCTCGTGCGGCGCCAACAGGATGCCCCAGCGGTACTCCGGCATCTTCACGTAATCGAACTTGGCCCAGCCCTTGGGATCGACCGACACCGCGGTGCGCAGATAGACGAGCGCCTCCTGGAAGCCGTGCGGCCCCATGGTCTTCCACCAGTCGATATAGCCGGGATGCCAACCCTCGAGCGCGCGCAGCACCTGCCGGTCCTCGGTGAGATTGACGTTGTTCGGGATCTTGGTCGAGTAATCGACGTTGACGATATCGCTCATGGCTTGCTCCTGTAATGGCGAATAGCGAGTTGCGAGCGGCGAATGGGCGAGCAGCCATCGGCTGCGCCTTCATCCTCGCCAAGTGCTCTTGTTATTCGCTATTCGCTGTTCGCATCTCCGTTCTCACACCCTGCGCGTGTCGAACGCCGGCTTTTGGCCGGTGCCGTAGCGCTTGAGCGCGCCCTCCTCGCCGACGGCGTTGGGGCGCTGGAAAATCCAGTTCTGCCACGCCGTGAGGCGGGCGAAGATTTTCGATTCCATGGTCTCGGGGCCGCCGAAGCGCAAATTGGCTTCGAGCCCCGTCAGGCCGTCGGCGGAAAAGCTTGCGCGCTCCTCCAGAAACACGCGGATCTCGTCCTCCCAGTCGATGTCGTCGAGCGCGAATGTGACGAGACCGAGTCGCTCCGCCGCTTCGGCATCGAGCGTCTCGCCCGCCGCGGCCTTCGCCCGATCGAGGTCAGTCGGATCGGCCAGGAAACGGCTCGCAAGCCGCGAAAGCCCGTTCGACATCGGATAAGCGCCGAAATTGACCGTGGCGAGCGCCAGCGTCGCCGGCGGCTTGTTGTCGCCGTCGCGTTTCCCGATCAGCATGTAGGAGCGATCGCTCGCGAACACGAGCTCGGCCAAGGTGCCGGCGAAGCACGAGCCGGGCTCGACTAAAGCCACGAGCGAGCGAGAGGTCAGATCGACGCGCTTGAGCACGCGCTTCCAAAAGCCCCTGATCTCGCGCGCGAGCCAGTGCTCCTTGTTGGCCTCGAGGAATTGATCGTAGGCGAGGACTTGCGCCGGATCGCCCGACGATTTGAACACGATGGCGGCGACGTCGAATTCGTTGGCGCGGATGTCGAGAATGGCATCGTCGAGCTCGCGTGCGAGCTTGAGCGGCCAGAACTCCGCGCCCTGCTCGACCATGGCTTCGGCGGAGGCAAGCCAATGCTCCTTGTTAGCCTCGAGGAATTGATCGTAGGCGAGGACTTGCGCCGGATCGCCTGACGATTTGAACACGATGGCGGCGACGTCGAATTCGTTGGCGCGGATGTCGAGAATGGCATCGTCGAGCTCGCGTGCGAGCTTGAGCGGCCAGAACTCCGCGCCCTGCTCGACCATGGCTTCGGCGGAGGCCGGCGGCGCCGCCTGCGGCCCGCGCAAGGTGATGGTCGCGCGGCGCGCGCGCAGTTCGACCGAGACCGTGCCGTACTCGACGCCGTCCGCGGAGCGCTCGCGTGTGAGCGGCTTGAGCGCAATGCCCTTGGCGGCGGCCGGACGTTGCGACTTTGCGGCGAATTCCCGCGCGCGCTTGGCCACCGCCTCCTCGAGCTTGGAGGCGGGCACCACTTCATCGACGAGCCGCCAGTCCACGGCGCGCTTGCCTTTGATGCCCTCCTCGGTGGTGCAGAACACGTCGGCGCGATCGCGGCGCACCTTGCGTTTGTCGGTGACGCGGGTGAGCCCGCCGGTGCCGGGAAGCACGGCGAGCAGCGGCAGCTCCGGCAGCGACACCGTCGAGGAACCGTCGTCGATCAGCATGATGTGGTCGGCTGCGAGCGCCAACTCGTAGCCGCCGCCGGCGGCGGTGCCGTTGATCACGCAAATGGTGAACAGGCCCGAGGCCTCGCTTGCGTCCTCGATGCCGTTGCGCGTCTCGTTGGTGAACTTGCAGAAATTGACCTTGTGGGCGTGGCTGGCGCCGGCGAGCATGCGAATGTTGGCGCCGGCGCAGAACACCCGCGGCTTGCCCGAGCGCAGCAGGATAACTTTCACCTGCGGATGCTCGAAACGCAGCCGCTCGATGGCGTCCGCCAGCTCGATGTCGACGCCGAGGTCGTAGGAGTTGAGCTTGAGCTCATAGCCCTCGAACAGCGTACCCTTTTCGTCGACGTCCATCAGCAGCGTGGCGACGTCGCCGCCGACCGTAAGCTTCCAATGGCGATATTTCGACGGATCGGCCTGGAAGTCGATGCGGCTCTTGCCGTTGTTCAATTTGCGTTCTGCGTCGGCCATGGATTTCCTCACAACATCATTCAGCGAGCCGAGCTCGGATGTTTCGCACTCCGGCCGCTCGCGGCGGCTCGGGCCGGCCTGACTTCGCCGGGAGGGGGAATATCGCCTTCGTGATGCTCGCGCAGGAGCCGGTTGACGAAGTCGGAGATCGCCCGCAACGTCGCCTCGGGCGCCTCGCGGTGGGGCGCGTGCCGCGTATTCGCCAACAGCGCGACATCGACCGGGCAATAGCACTCCTGCTGCGCCACCTCGATCTGCCGCATGGTGCCGTATTGGTCATTCTCGCCCTGCACGATCAGAATCGGCACCCGGATGTGGGCGAGCGCATCGCTGAGATCCCATGTGCGGAACTCGGGATCGAGCCAGGGGCCGCACCAGCTGTGGAACGCGTTGTCCGGATCGGCGTGCCAGCGCGCAAGCTTCGCGCGCAGCGGTCCGGCCTCGAATGCCGCCCGCGTACGCACGATCTCGGCGATGCCTACGTCCTCGGTGAAGAAGTGCGGCGCCATCAACGCGAGCCCACGCACGCGGTGGTCCTGGATGCTGCCGGCGTAGATCCCGGCAATCGAGGCCCCATCGCTGTGGCCGACGAGAAGGCCGCGGCGGAAGCCGATCGCGTCGAGCACGCGAGGAAGCACGTCGCGCGCCTCGTCGTGCATGAACGAGACCGGACGCGGCAATTTCCCCGGCGACGAGCGGCCGTAGCCGGCGCGCGAATAGGCGAAAACCCCGGTGCCGGTGGCTGCGGCGAGCTCTTGCGCAAAATTCCCCCAGCCGGCGACGCAGCCGAGCCCCTCGTGCAACAGCACAAGGGTCGGCGCCGCATCCGGGCGCGGGCCGATCATGCGGTATTCAAGCCGCATCTCGCCGAGCTCAAGAAAGCCTTGATCAGCGAGGGTCACTGTTTGCCTCCGCCGCTACAACTCGCGACGATGCGCGCGAGTTTCACGCAGCTCTGCTCCACGGTATCGCCCGAGGTATCAAGCTCCGCCTGTGCGCGCGCGTAGTCCGCGCGGCGCGCATCGAGGATGGCAACGAGATCGGCCATGGCCTCGCGGTTTTGCGCCATAGGGCGGAAATCGCCCTGCGCCATGACCCGCCGCATATGCTCGTCAGGCCGCGCTTTGACCCACACCGTGTGCGTGCGGCGCAGAAGCAGCGCATAGGTTTCTGGATTCGAAACGATGCCGCCGGCGGTGGCGACCACGGCCGCCCGGTGCTCGTCGATGACGCGCTCGAGGCAAGCGCGCTCGTAGCGGCGAAAGGTTGCGATGCCCGCCATCTCGATGAGATCGGGAATGCGCGCGCCGTAGTCCTGTTCGACCAGGCGGTCGAGCTCGATGAAGGGACAGCCGAGCGCATCCGCAAGCCTGCGACCCAGCGTCGATTTACCGGCGCCGCGCAGCCCGACCAGCGCAATCCGGCGGCCGCGGTCGATCCCCGCATCCCGCCCCGCGTGGCTTTCGATCAGCTCGGCGAGCGCGGGAAGCTCGGCGCGCGGCGTGCGCGCCAGGACATCGAGTATCTGGGCCATCGCCGCGCTGCGCCCGTTGCTGCGCGGGAGCAATTCGATGATGGGAACATCGAGCGCGTGCGCGATCGATGCGAGCATGATCACGGACGGGTTGCCCGCTCCACCCTCGATCTGCGCCAGATAGCGCTCGGAGGCGCCGGAGGCGTGCGCGAGCTGGCGGCGCGTCATCCCGCGCTTGGCACGGGCAAGCCGCACCAGCCGACCGATGGCGGCGACGAACGCGCGGTGATCCTCGCGCTCCGGCGCGGCTGTTGGCCGCTTCACGCTTGTTTTCGCCTTGATGGACGGCACAACCGGTTGTCCCGCTGATCGGCACTATAATTCATGCAATATAATGCATGTCACCGGCCGCGTCAACGCGCAGCAATCCATCAGCCCGCACTCGGCCCCTAGCGCGTCACCCGCTCGGCGCGCAGCTTGAAGCGCTGGATCTTGCCAGTCGCGGTCTTGGGGAGTTCCGCGCGAAATTCGATCCAGCGCGGATATTTGTAAGGCGCCAGCGTCGTCTTGACGTGCTCCTGCAACGCCCGCGCCAGCTCCTCGCAGGTCTTGTCGGCGGACTTGAGCACCACGAAGGCCTTGGGCTTGATCAGCTCGTCGTCGTCCGGCCAGGCAACGACCGCGGCCTCCAACACGTCTGGATGGGTGCAGAGCGCGCCTTCGACTTCGAACGGCGAGACATAGATGCCGCCGACCTTGAGCATGTCGTCGCGCCGCCCGCAATAGACGTAGTGACCGCCCTCGTCTTGCACGTATTTGTCGCCGGAGCGCGTCCATTCGCCCAGGAAAGTCTCGCGCGTGCGCTCGCGGTCGTTCCAATACATGACTGCCGACGTCGGCCCGCGCACCTGCAGCTCGCCCATTTCGCCGCTGCGCGTAATCACGTTGCCGTCATCGTCGACGAGACGGATGTCGTAGCCCGGCACCGGCTTGCCGGTAGTGCCGTATTTCACCCCGCCCGGATAGTTCGAAATGAAGATATGCAGCATCTCGGTGGAACCGATGCCGTCGAGCACGTCGACGCCGTAGCGCTCCTTCCAGCGCCGGCCGACGTCGGGCGGCAAGGCCTCACCCGCGGAGACGCAGTATCTCAGCTTCAAATCCGCACGCTTGGGCGCGCCGGGATGGGCGAGGAAGGCGGCATAGAATGTCGGCACGGCATAGAACACCGTCACCGGATGGCGGCGCAGGATCGCGGCGACCGTCTCCGGCGTCGGGCGATCAGGCGAGAGGATTGTGGTGGCGCCGACCGCCATGGGGAAAGTCATGGCGTTGCCGAGCCCGTAGGCGAAAAAGAGCTTCGCCACCGAGTAGCAGACGTCGCTTTCCTCGAGGCCGAGCACACCGCCGGCATAGAGGTCGGCGGTGAGGCGCAGATTGGCGTGGACGTGCACCGCGCCCTTGGGCCTGCCGGTCGAGCCCGAGGTATAAAGCCAAAAGCACATGTCGTCGCGCGTGGTGGGCGCGGTGTAGGGTTCGGGCCGCGCGCTCGCGAGCAAATCCTCGAAACGGCAATGTCCGCATGCGTTTTCGCCCGAGACGATCACGCACAGCGGATCCGTGCTCGAACCGATCAGGCTGGCGAATTTCGCAAGCAGCGCCTCCGACACCACGAGGACCTTGGCGCGGCTGTCGGCGAGCATGAAGCGGTAGTCATCCTCGGTCATGAGCGTATTGACCGGAATGGGCACCACGCCGGCCTTGATGGCCCCGAGAAAGGCGGTGGGCCAGTCGATGGTGTCGAGGAGCGCGAGCAGGATGCGCTCCTCGCGCCGGATTCCGAGCGAGCGCAGCACGTGGCCGAAGCGGTCCACGCGCTCGGCGAGCTGGCCATAGGTCCAGCTTCCGCGCGGATCGATATAGACCGGCTTGTTGGCGCGCCCGGCCTTGAGGTTGCGCTCGATGATGTCGGCGGCGAAGTTATAGCTGCGCGGGATCGCGTCGAGGGCGGCGCGCGCATCAATCGTCGGCGCGAGCTTCGCGGCGGCATCGGCCATGGCGCGCTTCCTCAAATCTCGTCGTCCGCCGCCAAGCGGCTTCTTCTCGGCCATGAATTATGCAAGCCGCCGATAACTGTCGCAATGAAAAGCTTGCTATAATCGCGGGCCTGGGCGCCCGCCTGGCGCCGCCCCAAACACAAGAACGCGCAGGAGAGACTCCCATGGACGAGACGGTCCGCAAGGTCAGCGCCGACGACATCAACCCGCGTTACAATTGGGGCCGCGCGTTGCCGGCACTCGGCATCATGGGGGTCGACTTCGAGGAGCGGGTCGATTACCGCCGACTGCACCGCTATCGGCTGAGCCGCGTCAAGCAAGCGTTGGAAAAATCCGAGCTCGGCGCGCTGCTCGTCTTCGACGTCAACAACATCCGCTACATCACCTCGACGAAGATCGGCGAGTGGGAGCGCGACAAGCTCTGCCGCTGGGCGCTGCTTGCCCGCGACCGTGATCCCATCCTGTGGGATTTCGGCTCCGCCGCCGTGCACCACAAGCTCTACACGCCCTGGCTCAAGCCGGAGGACTGCAAAGCCGGCCTCATCGGTCTGCGTGGCACCGTCAACCCGGCCTTCGGACTGATGGAGCGCCACGCCAAGGAAATTGCTTCGCTGCTCAAGGAGGCCGGCGTCCACAAAATGCCGGTCGGCGTCGACATCATCGAGCCGCCGATGATGTTCGAGCTGGAGAAGGCCGGGCTCAAGATCAAGGATGGCCAGCAGGTGATGCTGGAGGCGCGCGAGCTCAAGAACATCGACGAGATCGCGCTCCTCAACCGCGCCGCCGCGATGGTCGACGGCGCCTACCATCTCATCAGTGAAGAGCTCAAACCGGGGGTGCGCGAGAATGACATCGTCGCGAAGGTCAACGAATTCCTCTACCGCCACGGCTCCGACGACGTGGAAGCGATCAACGCGATCTCGGGCGAGCGCTGCAATCCGCATCCGCACAATTTCACCGACCGCATGCTGCGCCCGGGCGACCAGGCGTTCTTCGACATCCTGCAATCGTTCATGGGCTACCGCACCTGCTACTACCGCACCTTCAACGTCGGACGGGCGACGCCGGTGCAGCACGACGCTTACAAGAAGGCGCGCGATTGGCTCGACAAGGCGATCGCCCTGATCAAGCCGGGGGTCACGACCGATCAGATCTGCAAGGTGTGGCCCAAGGCGCCGGACTTCGGCTTCCCGGACGAGATGTCGGCCTTCGGCCTGCAATTCGGGCACGGGCTCGGACTTGCGCTGCACGAGCGGCCGATCATTTCACGCGTGGTCTCGCTCGACCATCCGACCGAGATCAAGGAGGGCATGGTGTTCGCGCTCGAGACCTATTGCCCGGCGGGCGACGGCTACTCCGCCGCCCGCATCGAAGAGGAGGTCGTGGTGACCGACAAGGGCTGCCGCGTAATCACGCTGTTCCCGGCCGAGGAGCTGCCCATCAGCCATCGGTATTGAACGTCCACTCACGCGATAGCCGCGGTTTCGTAACCTCTCCCCGCAGCATGCCAGCGCTGCTTGCCATGCTCGTTGGATTGACGGTAGATACCGGCGCAGAACATCAACTGGAGGGTCGATAATGGAAATTCGTATCGCACAAGCGAAGCTCTGGCCGATCATGGCCGCCGCAGCGCTCCCTACCGCGCTCCTGGGCCTTGCGCTCACGTTCGCGTCTGGGCCCGTCGCGGCGCAGCAGTGGACGCCGGAGCAACGCGCGGCCTGCGAGCCGGATGCGATGCGGCTCTGCCAACAATACATCCCGGACATCGACCGTGTCAGGGCGTGCATGGCCCATTACCGTCGCTATCTCAGCCCCGCCTGCCGTGCCTTGTTCGAGGGCGGCGCGAAGAAGCGACGCTCCTAAGCGGCAGCCGAGTCGCGCGCTCTCCCCCTGAACCCACACTCCCCAGCCACATCGCGTCCCGCTGCCCGCGTCAGCGGTCTCGTCACGGCAATGCGAATGCTCGACAGAGCGATGCATCCGCCGACGTGAGCGCGGGCACGATTCTTTTCGCGGCTTCCAGCGTCGACGCCGGATGAGGGTCCACAACGCTGCTGCCAGTTGCGCCGCACGCTGCGCGAGAAACCGGCGTCGGGCGATAGGTTCGAACCGTAGATGCTGGTAACATCGGCTCGCGCTCTCGCGAGCGAGCGCGAGCCTGCGGAGGATGCCATGGCGAAGAAGCAAACGGATGGGGTCTACAAGATCGTCGAGGTCGTCGGTGTCAGCGACAAATCGTGGGAGGAGGCGGGCCGTAACGCGGTGGAAACAGCAGCCGGCTCGCTGCGTGACCTGCGCGTGGCCGAAGTGACGCAAATGGACATGAAGGTGGAAGACGGCAAGGTCGCCGCATTTCGCACCCGCGTGTCGCTCTCCTTCAAATACGAAGCTTAAGAGGGCTTGGCAGGCTTGCCGGGGGCGCCCGGATAGAGCGGCGGATTATCGTTCCGCGCGAACCGGGTCGGCACCTCTCCTCGTGGTTGCGATACCGCTGCTTGAAGTTAGAGAGGACATCGGGGTCGCGGCGCTGCTCTGCCCTTCGAGTGCGCTCGGTCCACGGATCGTGCCGTCCGACCAACCCCCTGAATTCATGACAGATGTCGTGGGCGGGGGCCGCGGGCCGTTACCGCGCCATATACGTTAACCTATTGGAATCACGTGTTTTCAAGGTTTCGTGAAGGGCCTTGGGGACGATCCGAAGAATCCTACTTTTCCGGTGGAAGCCCATGAACCTTCCGTCGCCCCGCCGCGACCAATGATGGGGAGATGTTGGGGGGAGCGTGTGATGAACAATTTCTCGATGTTTACCGCAGATCGCATGACCCACCTGAAGGTGGTGGCCGTGGCGCTTGTCTGCGCGACGCTGGTCGCCGGCCTTGGGGTTGCCGCGCGCGTCGCCGAGGGCTCGCCCGATGGACGGTTGGAGGCCACCGTGATCAAGGCCGGCAAGCCGGTGACCGCTTCGACGAGCGAGTCTCGCACCATCCGCTGACAGTTTACGTTTTCTCAACCCCCGTACTCTGCGCGCCTTCGGGCGCGCTTTCTTTTGGGCTGCCAGGACGCGCAGCGCGGACCGTGCTCCGGTGTGGCACTCGGGACACGCTCGGGAAAAATTTCCGACACCGAGGCCGCGGCACCGCTCATTCGTCAAACTGGGACTCCGGGGGCGCGGGCCTGCGCGGCGCCGCGGCCGAGGGAAGCGGAACGCCAATTTGGCGCATCAGCTCGACCGGCTGCAGCATCGGGGGCACGCGTTCGGGAGCGAACATCCAGGCGGCGAGCAGCGCGGCCACGGCTGCGACCACGAGCGTCATCAGGATCGCGAATGCTCGCCACCGTCTCATCCGCCGGTGCACCGCTGCCGTCGCCGGCGCGATCACCGAGATCCGCGCGTCGCTCGGCGCTTCGAGCGCAGCAGCGGCGGGTGGCACGACGGGTGCAGGCGAGACGGGCTCGACGGCGGGCATCTGCGCCGGCGTCGCATCCGGCCTCGGAGCGGCCGCTACCTCTGAAATCGGCAGCGACGTCGCTTCTGAAGCTGGCGCGGGCGTCGCCTCTGAAGTTGGCGCCGCCGAGGTCGCTTCCAAAACTGGTGCGGCCGTCACTTCTAAAGCTGGCGCGGGCGTCGCCTCTGAAGCTGGTGCGGGCGTCACTTCCAAAGCTGGCGCGGGCGTCGCCTCTGAAGCTGGTGCGGGCGTCACTTCCGAAGCTGGTGCGGGCGTCACTTCCGAAGCTGGCGCGGGCGTCGCTTCTGAAGCTGGCATCTGGTTCCCCTCCGGCATCGGCGCCGGAGCCGGCTCCGTGGCCCTCGCCGAGTTCGCTTCTGAAGTTAGCGTTGTTGCGGCTTGCGATATCGCGGCTTCGATCGCATCGAGGCTTGGTGGTTCGCTCGTTGTCGGGGCGAGCGCGGGCGGCAGGACTTCCGGTGCTGGTGGTTGCATCTTCTGTCGGGCCTCGGGCACTTTGGCCTTGATGCGCGCCCAAATTGCGGCCTCCGGCTCGACCGGCTCGACCATGAGGTGCAGTTCGCCGAACCGGTGCTCCCACAGCTCCACTTTGGCGGCGAATGCTTCGTCCGCGTCCAACAAGGTGCGAGCCTGCATGCGCTCCTCGAAGTCGAGCGTGCCGAGGACGTATTCGGCAGCAAGCGCGTCCGTGTAGTCGAGTTCGCTCATGACTTGAGACACCGCTCGATCTCGAGCAGGCTCCGCCGCAGCGACGCCCTGAGCAGATCGACCGGCATGTCGAGCTTGGCCGAGAGCCGGTCGCGACTGAAAGCGCCGTAATAGGCAAGCAGCAGCATGCGTTGGCGGTCCGGCTCGAGCCGACCGATGCAGCTCAGCAGTCGTTTGAGATCGTCGGTCAGCTCGTGGCGAGGCACGCTGGGACCTCGGCGGCGAGGCCGTGACGCCGCAGAATACGCAGCACCACGCCATAGAGCTTGGCGCAAGTCGCCCCATAGAGCCGCTCGAACGCGACCGCGTCACCCTTGGCGACGGCCGCGAGCAGCCATGTGATTTCAACCGGCGTCGACATCGTGGGCAAAAGCTACTTCCTGCTGGGCCCGCCGTTCAAGCTTGCGCAGGCGGCGACACCTTCGTGCATCGCTGGTCCAGCGGCGGCCGCCGTGGAACCGGCGTCAGGCGATGGGCTCAAGCTTATCTGCGGTCATCAGCCAAGCGCGCTCAAGGCGCTGATTATGGCCGCCGAAGCCGCCGCCCGTCGAGACGGGTATCGCCGGAACGCATGACCGGAAGCGAGGGCCGCGGCGGACGGTTCCACTGCGGCCCGATCACGCTCGAGCCGGCGTTGACACGCTGGGCTTGGGCTGACGCGGTTACGCGCTCGCGCTGTTGCGCATCATGCCGACGGCGTCGAGCTCGGCCTGCTCGTCGTCCTCCGCACGTTCCCGCATCTGGTCGCGCTCGCCGAGCAACTCGACCTTCCTCATCTCCTCGAAGGCCTCGCCGAGCGCCGCCTTGGCGTCTTCGAGCTGGGCTTTGAGGTCGTCGGCTGAGCGCCTGAGGTTGTCGCGCCGCTGTATCGCCGCCTTGGCGTAGGTCGGATAGGCGAAATGACCGGGATCGTGAATCCCGGAGCGATCCTGCTCGATCTTGATGTCGCGCTCGAGATCGCCGCTGATGCGCTCGAACTCGCTGATCATGCCCTCGATCTGGGCGACCCTGCGGCGCCTCTCCTCGACCTGAAACTTCTTCAGGCGAATGAGTGTTTCGCGTGACTTCATCGACTCGTGCTCCCCCGAAGCCCCGGCACCGGGACACCGCATCGAACAGACGCGGCCCCTCCCCCTTGGGCCGACCGACCCAAGCCAGCGCGCAGTGTGGCGGGACAACGTTAGTTTTCGGTTTCCACGCCAACGTGGGATGTGCGCAACGCGTTGATATCCTTGTCCAAGACTGGTCGCCGCTGCCTTTACCTTTGTAGAGCAGCCCCGATCCGGGACAGGCTTCCGGTCGCCGCGTCGCCGCCAACGCGGCCGCATGCGCATCTCACATCCGTTCTTAACTTCGTGTTTACCCGCGTCGTTAATCATTAGGTCACCGTTGTGGGACGTCAGGGGGCCCGTCGTCCGGCCAGGACGGAGGGGCAGAATCTCTGAATCGATTACAGCCGACTCTTAAAGTCAGACATGAGATGATGCTTGGAAAAAAAACCGCTCCCGTGCAGTATCTTAGGGCGATTCGCCCGAGTTCCCCAGAGAGGGCACGCGCACGTTGGAACGAGGTTTGTTAACCACGCGTCGTTAATGTTCCGACTCGGTTCGTCCCAAGGCGTTTTCGAGGGCCGCCGCTGCGGCGTGCCGACCTGAGCCCGAAGCGGCGAGGAAGGGAACTGGCATGCGCGTATTGCTGATTGAGGATGACAGTGCCACCGCTCAATCGATTGAGCTGATGCTCAAGTCCGAGAGCTTCAACGTCTACACCACCGACTTGGGTGAAGAAGGCGTCGATCTGGGTAAGCTCTACGACTACGACATCATCCTGCTCGACCTGAACCTCCCGGACATGTCCGGTTTCGAGGTGCTGCGCACGCTGCGCGTCTCCAAGGTGAAGACGCCCATTCTGATCCTCACCGGGCTTGCCGGCATCGAGGACAAGGTCAGAGGCCTCGGCTTCGGCGCCGACGACTACATGACCAAGCCGTTCCACAAGGACGAGCTGGTGGCGCGCATCCACGCCGTCGTGCGCCGCTCCAAAGGCCACGCGCAGTCGGTGATCCAGACCGGCGACCTGGTGGTCAATCTCGATACCAAGACGGTGGAAGTGAACGGCGCGCGCGTGCATCTCACCGGCAAGGAATACCAGATGCTGGAGCTCTTGAGCCTGCGCAAAGGCACGACGCTGACCAAGGAGATGTTTCTCAACCACCTCTACGGCGGCATGGACGAGCCCGAGCTCAAGATCATCGACGTCTTCATCTGCAAGCTGCGCAAGAAGCTCGCGAACGCGTCCAACGGCAAGAACTACATCGAGACCGTGTGGGGCCGCGGTTACGTGCTGCGCGAGCCGTCGGACGACGAGGCCCGCATCCCGGCGTGACGAGTTTTCCAAGAGCCATCATCTCTCTCTCCTCTAGACTCGGACAATTCCGAACCCCGCCCGCCAAGGCGGGGTTTTTGTTGGCCACGGAGCCCGCGCTTCGTGGTCAAGCTCGACAAACCATAAAGTAACCGGTTGGGGCGCTACGACTTGGCGCAAGCGCGGTTGACCGTTGGCGCGCGGGTCGTAGAGTGCGCTCCCAATCGTCCCCACGCACCCGTCAATGGCTTCCCCCTCGATCCCCACCTTGTCCGCGCACGGCGCCGACATGCCGGCTATCGGCTTTGGCACCTCCTCCTTGGGCGATTGCGGCGAGATCGTCGCAAGCGCGCTGAGCCTCGGCTATCGTCACATCGACACGGCCTGGAAATACGGCACCGAGCGCGGCGTCGGCGAAGGCATCCGCGCCTCCGGCGTGCCGCGCACTGAGATGTTTCTGACTACCAAGGTATCGCACGAATACCTCCGCGCCGACGACTTTGCGCGCTCGGTCGAGCAGAGCCTGAAGACTCTCGGCGTCGACTTCGTCGATCTCCTGCTCGTGCATTGGCCGAACCCGGAGATTCCACTCAGCGAGCCCATTCCCGCGCTCGCCAAGGCCAAACGGCAAGGACTTGCGCGCCATATCGGGGTTGCGAATTTCAACATCGCCATGCTCGACGAAGCGATCCGGCTCTGTCCGGAGCCGCTGGTCAATCTGCAGGCCGAGTATCACGCCCATCTCGACCAGGCCAAGCTCACCGCGGCGTGCCGCCAGCGCGGTCTGATCTTCACCGCTTATTGCCCGCTGGGCCGCGGGCGTTTGTTGCGCGACCCGGTGCTCGCTGACATTGCCGCCCGCAAAGAACGCACCCTCGCTCAAATCGCGCTGCGCTGGCTGATCCAACAGGGCAACATCGTTCCGATCCCACGCTCGTCGAACGCCGCGCGCATGGCCGAGAATCTCAACATCTTCGACTTTGCGCTGACCGACGAGGAGATGGCGCGGATCGCGGCGCTCAAACGGCCCGACGGCAGGATCGCCAATCCCGCGGGCCGCGCACCGGACTGGGATTGAGATGGCGGGAACGGACGATGACCCCGAAATATTTCATGTACTTTCCCGGCAACTACCGGTGGTCGGCGGCCTTCGTCAACATGCTCGGCCGTGCAAGCTACGGCGGCGCCGACATCAGTGAGTTGCACAAGATCGGACGGGCGCTCGCGGGCAAAGCCGCCGAGGATGACGAGGCCTGGTTCGACGCCTGCGTTTCGGTCGCCGACGAAGTGCGCGGCCACGCCGAGCGTTTCGCCGCGTCGGGCCATGCGGTTTCCGCCGCGGCCTTTTATCTGCGCGCGTGTCACTATTATCAGATGGGCGAACGCTTTCGTACTCCGAAGGACAAGACCGCGTTCGATGCCTATCGCACCGCGGTCGATTGCTTCCACCGATTCGCCGCCCTTGCCGACGTCAAGATCGAGATCGTCGAGGTGCCGTTCGAAGACAAAAGCCTGCCGGGGTATTTCGTCCACGCCCGGAACAGGCGATCAGCGCGCGCCCCCTGCGTCGTATTCTTCGATGGCCTCGACGTCACCAAGGAAATCCAGTACCTCGCCGGCGTGCCGGACCTGATCAAGCGCGGCATCTCGGTCCTGGTCATGGACGGGCCCGGCACCGGCGAAGCGATCCGTTTCCGCGGGCTCGTCTTGCGCCACGATTATGAAAAAGCCGGCAGCGCTTGCATCGATTTCCTGGAACAGCGCGATGACGTCGACGGCAAGAAGATCGGCGTTGTCGCCATCAGCCTCGGCGGCTACTACGCGCCGCGCTGTGCCGCGCTCGAACCGCGCTTTGCCGCCTGCATCGCCTGGGGCGCGATCTGGGACTATCACGCTGTGTGGAAGCGGCGCATCGAAGCGCAGTTCAAGGCATCGCTGTCGGTGCCCGACCACCACATCATGTGGATCCTGGGCGCCGCGACACTCGAGGACGCATTGAAGCGGCTCGAGCCGTTCAAGCTCGACGGCGTCGTGCAGAAGATGCGCTGCCCGTTCCTGGTGGTACACGGCGAGGACGACGAGCAGATTCCGCTCAGCGATGCGCAGGCGCTCTACGATGCCTGCGGATCGAACGACAAGACCTTGCACGTGTTCACCAGCGATGAAGGCGGCGCGCAACACTGCCAGCGCGACTATCTCACGCTCGGCTGCGCGACCATGTGGAACTGGTTCGAGAACAAGCTCCTGCGCGCGTAGCGAACGACGCGCGCAGCGGCATCAGCGGGTGGCGATGACGATCGCGTCGCCTTCGGCCTTGAGGTCGACCTCGAGCCCGCAGGCGCGGGCGAGCAGGCCGGCATAGAACGGCTGGATCGCGTGTGCGTCGACGGATCCGCTCTCGGAGACGCCCTGCAGCAGGGCCGGCACGGCTTGCGGGATACGGGCACTGACCCCGGAGGCGGTGATGCGGAAGCCCATGTTCTCCCCTGCCCCGACCGGATCCACCGCGAGCGTGCCGCCGCGCGGGATCGCCTGGCCCGCGATGATCAACAAGTTCAGAAGCAACTTGACCCGGTTTTTCGGCAACAGCACGCGCGGCAGGTTCCAGACGAGCTTGGTCTTGTCATCCTCGATGAACGCTTGCGCCATGGCGCGGGCGTCGCCGAGATCGACCTGCGCGCTGGCAGAGCCGGCGGCGCCGAAGGCGAGGCGGCAGAATTGCAGCCGCGCCGACGCCGTCCTCGCGCTCCGCTTGATGAGGTCGAGCGCGAAAGTCTTGGTCTCCTCGTCGCTGTCCTTCTCCTCCAGCACTTCGAGTCCGTTGACGATGGCGCCGGTCGGGCTGATGAGGTCGTGGCAAACGCGCGAACACAAAAGGGCGGCGAGATCGAGAGCATCAAGATCAACGGCTACGGACATGAGAACGTCTCCGGTAGGCGGGCCTCGGATCGGCGCAGCCGCGAGTGCTCGGCGCGAATCAAAGCCATGGCACCGCTGATACACCGCGGCAGCGCGAGCTGCCAAGACTAGAACCGGCAGCACCACCGGTGTCCCGAGTCCGAAGGTCGGAAACCTGCGATGCGAACTTCGAAATCCGAGCGATACTAGTGTCCCGATTCCGAAGTTCGCAAGTCCTTGCGGCGCATTCTCGTGCGAACTTCGGAATCAAAGGGACACTAGCAAACTTTTGACTCTAGTGTGGTTTTGGATTTGAGCTTCTATGCCCGCTTACGACTTCAATGCTAGGAATTCAAATCCGCCACTGCAGGAGCGGGAGCTTGCGACCGCACGATGACATCGCGGCTGTAGACGGCCGGCTGCTCGACGAGCTCACCACCATCGTCTCGGCGGCGGCGGCCGCCATCCTTGCGGCCCGCGCGGGTTCGCTCGAGGTCCGGGCCAAGGCCGATCTTTCTCCGGTCACCGCCGCCGATCACGCGGCCGAGGCGCTGATCCTCGAGGGGCTTGCCCGCCTGCTTCCCGGCATGTGCGTGGTGTCGGAGGAGGCGGCAGGGTGCGCGCCCCCCGACCGCATTCCCGGCACCTTCGTCCTGGTCGACCCCCTCGACGGCACCCGCGAGCTGCTCGCCGGGCGGGATGAGTTCACGATCAATCTTGCGCTCGTGAGCGGCGGATCTCCGCGCCTTGGGATTATCGCCGCCCCGGCGTGGGGAGTCCTGTGGCGGGGGATTGTGGGGCGCGGCGCCGAGCGGCTGCGTCTCGCGCCCGGAGCGCCAGCGGGTACTGCGCACGAGCGCAGCGTTTGCGGTGGTCAGCCGCTCGCACCTCGAACCGCAGACCCAGGCGCTCCTGGCACGACTGCCGATCGCGGACCGGCGCGCGTGCGGATCGGCGGTCAAATTCGGTCAGATCGCCGAAGGATCCGCCGACGTCTATCCGCGCCTCTCCGCCACTTGCGAATGGGACGTGGCGGCCGGCCACGCGGTGGTTGCGGCCGCCGGCGGCGCCGTCGTCACGCCGGAGGGCGCGCCGTTGATCTATGGGCGGGTGTTCGAGAGCTTCCGCGTTCCGGCCTTTGTTGCATGGGGCGACCCCTCGGCAGTCAGCAGGTTCGACGGGCCCGCGCCTGCTCAAAGCCCAGTCCGCTAAAGACGAGGACGCCCGCTCTTTACGTGCAGATCAAGCTAGCATTGGCGCGGCGAGCCGCTCCCACCGCGGCGGCCCTACCGGACCGCAAATTCAAGCCAAACCTTCCGTTGTCGCCGCCGTGCCGTCATAGTCTTGCCGGTCATGGGGCGATTCGGTTGCGGTTTGGCCGCAAAGTCGAGGTATGTGTGTCTTGACGGGTGTAAGCGGAGTTGACCTCTTGCTGTCCATGGAGCACTCGATGCGCGCCGCGACGCGAACCATCGCTCTCGTTCTGGTCATGCTCGGCTTGGGAAGCGCGCCGCTGGCGGCCCAAACCAATCCACCGCCGGCCCAGGCCAATCCTCCGCCGCCGCCGGCCCAAGCCAGTCCTCCTCCACCGCCGCCGCCGGGCAGTGCCGCTCCGCAAGGCCCGCAATATTCCTCGAACGAAGTCGTCGATGCCGGTCACCGTTTCTTCGGCACCATCTCGCGGGGGCTCGCGCAGATCGTGGAGAAGGCGGGAAGCCAATTCGGACTCCCCAACGGCTACGTGCTGGGACAGGAAGCCGGCGGCGCGATGGTCGCCGGGCTGCGTTACGGCGAAGGCATCCTCTACACCAAGAACGCCGGCGATCTGCGGGTCTTTTGGCAAGGGCCTTCGCTCGGCTTCGACTTCGGCGGCGAAGGCGCGCGCACGATGATGCTGGTCTACAACCTGCCGGCCACCGATGCGATCTACCAGCGTTTTGCAGGCATCGACGGCTCGGCCTACTTCGTCGGCGGCTTGGGAATGACGGCGTTGACGATGAACAATATCGTCGTAGTCCCGATCCGCACCGGGGTCGGAGTTCGTCTCGGCGCCAATGTCGGCTATCTCAAATTCACGCCGACGGCGACCTGGAACCCGTTCTGAACCGGACGGATAATTCGAGCGATACCTTTCGCAGGGGCGGCCGCAGGGCCGACGATGGGGAGCGGGTGCGGGGGCGAAACCACACGACTGAGCGTCATTCACGAAATGCTTGCTCTGGTTTAGTTTAACTGCCACCCGCGCTGGTAGCGGGTGGTCCAGCGTGGCATTCTGGTGAGAATTGGGGATTGATCGGGTTCAGGAGGCGTCATGGTCGAACAGATCATGTATATCGGGATCGGGTTTTTGATCGCGGGCTTGCTCGTTATCGGCGTTATTCCATTGGTGCACGCGCGCGCGGTACGCCTCACCATGCGCCGCCTCGAAGCTCTCACCCCGTTGTCGATCGCGGAAATTCAGGCCGACAAGGATCAATTGCGCGCCGAATTCGCCATGACCATGAGCCGCCTCGAGATGAGCGTCGAGCAGATGAAGGCGAAAACGACGAACCAGCTCGCAGAACTCAGCAGGAAAAGCGAAGCGATCGGCCGCCTCAAACTCGAGCTCGGCGAGAAGACCGCCGCGCTGTTTGCGCTCGAAGCCAAGGAAAAGCAGCTCTCCGACGACCTGCAGACCACGCAAACCGAACTCGCCGCCAAGACGGTCGCGCTCGAGGAATCGGAGCGCGCGCTCGCGAGCGCGCGGACCGAGCTCGTCCAGGTCACTGCCAACTTCAACGACGCCTCCGTCGCGGCGGGCGGCCAGCGCGTGGAGCTGGTGGCGCTGCGCGCGCAGACCGAGGCGCTGAAGGGCCAGATCGACAGCTACGAGAAAGAGACTAAGGCGCTGTGGGATCACCTCAACAGCAAGACCGCCGAGCTCGAGGCGTCGAAACAGCAGCTTGCCGAGGAGCGCGGGCGCGCCGACAATCTGGCCAATCGCATCGGCGAGCTCGACCACCAGCTCACCGCGCAAACGGCGGAATCGGAGGTCCTCGGCGGCCGCGTTCAGGAGCTCGCCGCGCAACTCAACGAGCAGGGGCAACCGATATCGGATCGCGAAGGCGCCTCCGAAGACTTCCGCAACGCGGCGCCGAACGCCCAGAAAATCGAAGCGGAAATTCGCGCCCAGTTGGCTGAACTGGAAGACCGCCACCGCCTGGCGTTGGCGACCATCAAGACGGAGAAGTCGCTGATCGAAACCGAGCTCAAACGGTCGCAAGACGAGCGTGACAAGTTGCAGCGCGAGATGGCGGCGGTGAAACGCGACGCCGAAAACGCCGGAGCGTACGAGCGCATGGAAAATGCCGTGCTGCGCGAGCGTATCGATGAGGTGGCCGCGGAGGTCGCTCAGCTGACCGCCACGCTCGAAGGACCGGACTCGCCGATCGAGACGATCCTCGATGCCGGACGACCGGCAGCGCCCGCCGGGAATGGACCGCTCCCAGCCGTCCCCGCTCGAGCCGGCGAATCCAAAGGCACGCTCGCGGACCGCATCCGTACCTTGCAGGCGCGTGCGTCGCGCGGCGCCCCGGCTCAGCGCGGCGCGAAGCGGAGCGCTGTGCCGCGTGGAGCACGCGCGGACAAGTGAACGGCGCAAGCCCCGTTCCCGCGTCAGTCAGCGGGGACCGACTGGCGCGCAGCGGTGCGCCGCGCCTCTCACGCAGCGATGAACCGCGAATGCGGAAAAGCGCCGGAATCTGGGCTCGGCCCCCGCGATCGATAACCGGCTGCGTCGCTTGACAGCAGGCTTACCTTCCTTAAATCCTGGCTTTGGTGCGGGCGCTTAGCTCAGCGGGAGAGCGTTCCCTTCACACGGGAGAGGTCGTAGGTTCAATCCCTACAGCGCCCACCATACGTCCTAGAAAGCCGCGCGCCGCGGCGAACGCGCACAGCCTCTTACACGCGGCCTTGAGCTACAGCGGAGAGAGGCCGTGTGAGACCGGCGCTGTGAGCAGCGGGCGGACGCGTTTAGACGTTGCGCGCCAGGAACTCCCACATCAAGCGCATGGCCGCGCGAAAGCTTTCGAGCGTGCTCATCTGCATGAACCCGTGCGGTATTCCTTCCATCACGTGCAGCTCGTAAGGGCTCGCGACGGCTGATAGGGCTTGGGCAAGCGCCAGCGAGTCGGCGAGACACCAGGAATCGTCGCCTGCTCCGAGGATGAAGCACGGCGGAAGTATTCCCGGCGCCACCGCCTTGAGCGGGCTTACACGCGGGTCATCCCACAAATCCTTGTTGCCCGAAACGTACGTGCTCAATTGCTCTTGAAGCCCGGGCAACGATCTGTTGCGCTCGGCGGTGGCCTTGAGATCGTATGCGCCGTAGAAGAGCGCTGCCCCCCGCACCAGCGAGCGCAGGTCAGCAGCGCTCGAGGTAATGGCGCTGACAGCCAGGTTGGCGCCCGCGGAATCGCCGCCGATCGCGATCCGCCGGCCATCGCCATTCCATCGGCGCGCGTTGTCCGCCGCCCATCCAATGGCGAACATCGAGTCTTCCAGCGCTGCCGGGAATGGATGCTCGGGGGCCAGGCGATAGTCGAGAATGATGGTCAGATAACCCGCTTCGGCAAACTGCATCCCCAGCTTGCGAAACGAGGTTGGGCTGCCGAATGCCCATCCACCGCCGTGCAGGTAGATGACCACCGGATGTCGACCGGCACCCTTGGGCACCGCGACGTCGGCACGAAGGCCCGAGCGCAGCTCGACGTTTTGTTCGAGGCCGCCAATTGCGGGAAGATCATGGTTGTAAACGGTGGCCAGCTCTTCCCAAGCGCGGCGTTGCGCAACAATGTCGCCGGTGGGATTCCAGGCCGGCAATTGACTCAGAATCTGACGGTCGTGTTCGCTGATCATAAGTCGTGGCAGCCCCCCTTAGCCTTTGATGCTTTGCAGCTCCGGCCGGCAAGTTTTCTCTGCTCATCCGTTAAAACAGTTGGCATCGCCGTCGTCGCGCGCGGGGCGACGACGGCGCGGCAGCGATGAAATAGATCCATTTGCTGCCACAGTATCGAATGTTCTTTGCCCACACACGGAAATTATGCATCCGCACCGGGACGGCGGCCTGTTTACTTTTTCTTCCGGCGGGCTTTGCGTCCCTTCCGGGCGCCCAGCGCCTTATCGATCGCGAACTCGTCGAGCTTGCGGCCCTGTCTGATGAGGGCCGAGAGCCACCGCGGTCGAGCGCCACGGCCTGCCCACGTCTCGCCGCCAGGTCCGCGATACTTAGGCGGAACTTTGCGCCCTTTCAGCGCAGAGCGGCGGCCGAATCCGGTCCGAGAATTCCTTGCAGCGCCGCCGCTTTCAGCGCCTAGGCGAGAGAGTTGCTTTTCCAGTTCGCTGCGCTTTTGACTAAGCCTTTTGTCAATGTCGGCGCGCAGTGCAAGCAACGCGTCAACGTCCATACCTTTAAGATTAATTGCGGCCATAAGGGTCTCCCATTCGTGCACCATAGAGCGTGATAGAACTATTCAATCGAAACGAAAGGCAAGCACGCCAAAGTGGCATACACGGCAACATACATTAAGGGTATGCACGTTTTCGTCTGGTAGTTCGCCACAGGCGACATAGGACCGCTCGGAGAAGGCCGTGCCATTCGACACGAGCATCGCTCGCATGCCGCCGCGGCTCGTCGCCCTCACCCACCTCGGAGCGACGTCGATGCCACTGATGCGCCGGCGTCAGACGATGAATGCCGCCCCGACTCCGCGTTGCAAACGGCACTGCCGCGCCGGTGCGGCTTTTCTGCAACACTGCGCGGCAACTTGTACGCACTTAAGCTTAAAGCATCGACAGCGGCCGCGCGGCTTGTAGAACTTCAAGTTGCTGTAAAAGGGTTCGGGCTTCAAACACTCGATCTTGCGAGGCTTTGCCATGCTTGCACGCTTCCTCGCTGGCGGCGCGTGCGCCGTCGGCATGCTCGCCGCCGTCTTCGTGGCGCCGGCGGCCGCCAATCCCTACGACCAGCAGGTTCGCGGCAGCGGCCGCTCGTTTTTCGCCACTCTGTTCGGTCCCTCGACGGCACGCACGGTAGTAAGTTACTCCGGCAGTCAGAAACCCGGCACCATCATCATCAGCACGGCGCAGCGCCGGCTCTATCTCGTGCTCGGCAACGGCCAAGCGCTGAGCTATGCCATCGGCGTGGGTCGCGACGGCTTCTCCTGGAGCGGCGTCAGCCAGATCAGCGCCAAGCGGGAATGGCCGGACTGGACGCCGCCCGCGCAGATGCTGCATCGCCGGCCGGACCTGCCGCGCCATATGGCCGGCGGCATCGACAACCCCCTCGGCGCTCGCGCGATGTATCTCGGCTCGAGCCTCTATCGCATTCACGGCTCGAACGAGCCGGACAGCATCGGCCAAGCGACGTCGTCGGGCTGCATCCGCCTGACCAACGAGGACGTGATCGATCTCTACAGCCGGGTCCGGATCGGCACGCCGGTGATCGTGCAGTAGCCGACGACGCAGGACGGGACATCAGACGACCGGCGGCGCAGACGCATCCTGCGTCCGCGGCGCGCGTCAGCGCGTCAAGCCTTTACCCGCGAGATCGTCGAGGTAGTCCTGCCAATAGGCCTGCCGGTTTCGACCGAGCGCGAGAAAATAGTCCCAGCTGTAGATGCCGGTCGAATGCATGTCGTCGAACACGAGCCGCACGGCGTAATTGCCGATCGGATTCACCTCGAGAATGGCGACATCCTTCTTGCCCGCGACGGTCTTGCGCTCGTCGGGGGAATGGCCCTGCACCTCGGCGCTCGGGCTCTTGACGCGCAGATATTCGGCGCTCAGGTCGAAACTCTCGCCGTTGTCGAAGGCGATGGTCAGCGTCTTGCGGTCCTTGTGCAACCGCAACTGCGTCGGCCAAGGCGCTGCGTCGGTCATTTCGATCTCCTCACTCGAGGGCAGATCGACATGAAAGTAAATCACGCAGAGCCCGCGCGATAGCCGCACCGCGGTTGAGGCCGATATGGGGGCGCCCCAACGGCGGAGCATCTGCGCCGCAACGGCGCTGCCCGGGCCAAAGCGTCGCATTCGGGAAAGTGTAAACGGCTTTCCCATCACCGCATCTTCTGCTTACATGGCAACAAAATAGCCGGACGGCCATGCGGGATTGGAGGCCGGCCGTCGCAAACGAACTCGGAGGGGCCGCGGTCATATGCGAATTCGACCTGGCGGGATGCACGCTTTCATTCCGATGTCTTGATCCGGCCCTGCAAGGCCGAATGCGGGGTCGAGCGCGCCGGTGCGCGACGGATGCGTCGCGGGCGCGCGCGTGACGAATCTCGCGGAGGGCGCAAGCGATGGACATGATCGGGGGGGAGCTCGGCTTCATGGCCGCCTCCGCGGGCAAGGCCTTCCTGACGCTGATGGAGCCCCACCGGCTGATGTTTCTGGGGCTCGGCTGCATCATGGGGCTCGTGCTCGGGATTATTCCCGGTATCGGCGGCCTCACCGGAACGGCGATGCTGCTGCCGTTCACGTTCAACATGGATCCTTATGCGGCGTTCGCGCTGCTGCTCGGCCTGGGCGCGACGACGGCGACCGGCGACCCCATCCCAGCAATCCTGTTCGGCGTGCCCGGAGGTGCCGCCTCTGCGGCAACGGTGCTCGACGGCTTCCCGATGGCAAAGAAGGGCGAGGCGGGACGCGCGCTCAGCGCCGCCTACATGTCCTCGCTCATGGGCGGCGTCTTCGGTGCGCTGCTGATGGCTATCAGCATTCCGATTTTGCGCCCGGTGATGCTGTTCATCGGTTCACCGGAGCTCTTGGCCTTTTCCGTGCTCGGCATTTCCATGGTCGCGGTGCTGTCCGGCAATGCGCCGCTGCGCGGAATCACGGCCGGCTGCCTCGGCGTCATGATCGCGATGATCGGAACGGATCCGCAAACGGGCACGCTGCGCTGGACCTTCGACAGCCTTTACCTCTGGGATGGCTTGCCGCTCACGCCACTGCTGCTCGGCGTCTTTGCGCTGCCGGAGCTGTGCGACCTCTTGATCGCCCGGGTCGCGATCTCAGCCGACACCGGAACCGCCAACATCTACAAGGGCCAGTGGCAGGGCGTGAAGGACTGCTTCAAGCATTGGTGGCTCATCATGCGATGCTCGTGGATCGGAGGCGGCATCGGCTCCATCCCCGGCATCAGTGCGTCCGTCGTCGACTGGCTCGCCTACGGCCATGCGCTCAAGACCGAGAAGGGCGCCAGCGCGACATTCGGCAAGGGCGACGTGCGGGGCGTGATCGCCTCAGAGAGCTCCAACAACGCCAAGGAGGGCGGCGCGCTGGTTCCGACCGTCGCCTTCGGCGTCCCCGGCAGCGCCACCATGGCGATTCTGCTCGGCGCGTTCCTGATCCACGGCCTGGTGCCGGGCCCCGACATGCTGACCAAGAATCTCAGCATCACCTATGCGATGGTGTGGTCGGTGGCGTTGGCCAACATTTTGGGCGCGGGTCTGTGCTACGCCTTCAGCCCGCAATTCGCCAAGCTCGCGACGCTGCGCTACACGCTCATCCTGCCGGCCGTCCTCGGCATCATTTACATCGGCGCGTTCGAAGCCACCCGCCAATGGGGCGATCTCTTCACCTTGCTGTTTTTTGGGCTCGTCGGCTGGCTCATGAAGCAGTTCAAATGGCCGCGGCCGCCGCTCATCCTCGGCGTCGTGCTGGGCGACACCATCGAGCGTTATCTGTTCATATCGATCGAGCGCTACGGGCTGAGTTGGATGCTTCGTCCGATCGTGGTCTTGCTGTTCGCGCTCGCCATCCTCGGGCTGGTGCGGCCGTTCCTGCAGGACATCCGCAGCCAAGGCGGCGTGCGGAAGATGCTGACGAGCTTCCAGCGGCCGACATTTCATCTCCCGCAGCTGTTCACGATGTTCATGATCGCGCTCATCGGCGCGGCGGTGGTCGCGGCGTTGCGGTGGGATTTCAGCGCCAAGATCGTGCCGCTGGTCGTGGGCACCGTCGCCTTGTGCGTGGCGGCGCTCAGTCTGTTCAACGAGATGTGCCGCAAGCCCGCAGCCGCCGCGGCCGAAGGCCTGGCCGAGCATGCCCAGCATGAGGTCGGGGAAAAGATCCACATGGATCTGACCTCGGATACCGGGCATCTGCCCGTGCGCGAAATCGTGGCGCGTGCGGCCTTGTTCTTCGGCTACCTCATCGGCTTCATGGGCGTGATGGCCGTCGTCGGACTCATTCCGACGGTTGGCCTGTTTGTCGTCTTTTTCATGCGCTACGAGGCGCGCGAGCGCTGGCCGCTGGTCATCCCCTATGCCGCCGTGCTCGTATTCTTCATTTGGTTCGCCTTCGACTACTTCATGGCCGTGCCCTGGCCCCCCACCCTGATGGGCCAATGGTTCCCGGCGCTGAAGGCGATCCCGTCGGTGTAACGGATCGCATAAGCAGAGCCACGGCGCGGGCCTTTGACCCGATGGCGGCGAGGTCCTAAGAGAGGCGCATGCAGGGGCAGGAACGGAATGTGCCGGTTACGGAGACAGCAACCGCCACTGAGAGCTTATTCCGTTCGGCCGTCAGCACGCTTACGGCGAAGTCGCTTGCCATCATCGGCGCCTCCGAGCGCGCCCGCTGGCCGAGCGAGATTTTCAAGAACCTGCGCGAGTTCGGCTATCCCGGACGCATCGTGCTCGTCAATCCGCGACAGAAGGAAGTCTACGGCCAACGCTGCTTTCCTTCGCTACGCGATCTGCCCGAGCCGGTCGAGCATGCGCTCGTCATCGTGCCGGCGGCCGCGGTCGCCGGCGTACTTACCGCAGCCGAGGAAACCGGCGTCGGATCCGCCACCGTCTACGCCTCGATGTTGGGCGACGGCGACGAGCCTGAATCGAAGGCGCGCGGCGCGTGGCTCACGGATTTCACCGCAACGAGCCGCTTGCGCGTGGCAGGACCGAACTGCATGGGCGCCTATTCCTATCGCGAGCGCCTCTTCGGCTACCCCAACGCCGATTTGTGCCGGCTTGCGCCCGGTCCGGTCGCCTGCATCTTCCAGTCCGGCGGCCTGATCCAGTTCTGGATGAAGGCCGCGGCCGACCGGGGGCTGCGCTACTCCTATTGCATCACGTCGGGCAACGAGCCCGATCTCGGCCTTGCCGACTACCTCAACTTCGTCATCGACGATCCGCACACGCGCCAAGTCGTGTTGTTCGTCGAAGGCATCCGCCGGCCGCAGGCCTTCATGCATGCCGCCGGTCGCGCGCTCGCCATGGGCAAGCCCATCCTCGCCATCAAGACCGGCGTCACCTCACAGTCGCGCGCCGCCTCGCAATCCCACACCGGCGCCATCGCCGGCGACTATGCCGCCTATCTCGCCATGTGTGAGCGCTATGGCATCGTCAATCACCGCTCGCTCGACGATCTGGTCGAAACCGCGCTTGCTTTCGAAGGCGGACGGTTGCCGAAGGGGCCGCGCATCGCCTTCGTCACCACCTCGGGAGCAACGGTCGACCTCCTTTACGACTATGCCGCGGCCGAAGGCGCGGTCATGCCCGACTTCACCGACGAGACCAAGGCGGCGCTGCTCCCCATGATGCAGGAGGGGATCGCGCCGAAAAACCCGCTCGACGTCGGCATTCCCTCAACGCTGGAAGTCGCCGCCAAAATCTGCGAGACCGCGGCGCGCGACCCCAACATCGACATGGTCGCCTGGGCCGCGCCCATGCCGCGCAAGGGCGAGGCGTGGGGCGACGTTGCTCCGCTGCGGCAGCTGCTGACCAGGACCGACAAGCCGGTGGTGGGCTTCGGCCGCGTGATCCAGCAGGTGAGCGACGATCACCTCGCCGCGCAGGAAGCCGCTGGATTCCCCTTCTTGCAGGGCATCGAACCGACCATCCGCGCGCTCGACGGCTTGTGGTTTCACGCCGCGCGCCGAGGCCGGGCGCCGCCGACGCCACCGCCTGCCCCGCCCAGCGACCTTTCGCCGGCCACGTTGTCGGCGACGCTCGCGCGCTACGGCATCGCGCTGCCCAAAAGCCACGCCGTCGCAAATGCCGCGGAAGCGGTGATCGCGGCCGAGCGCATCGGCTTCCCGGTCGCGCTGAAGATTCGCTCGCCCAACATCTTGCACAAGACCGAGGTCGGCGGCGTGGCGCTCGACCTGCAAAATCGCGACGCGGTGCAAGCGGCGGCAGAGGCGCTCGCCGCTTCCGCGCGGGCCGCGCAGCCCTCCGCACGCATCGACGGTTTCCTCGTGCAGGAGATGGTGTCGGGCATCGAGGCCATTGTCGGCGCGCGCGATGACCCGCTCTACGGACCGCTGCTGCTCGTCGGCTCGGGCGGCGTGCTGGTCGAGCTCGTTGCGGACGCAGCGTTACGCCTGCTTCCGGTGACCGCCCGCGAGGCGAGCACGATGGTCGACGGCCTGAAGTTGGCCAAGCGTCTCTCCGGCTTTCGCGGGCAACCCGCCGCCGATCGCGCGGCGTTCGAAGCCGCCGCGCTCGCGCTCGCGCATTTCTTTCTCGACCATCGTGCAAGAATAAAGGACATCGAAATCAATCCGCTGATGGTGCAGGCGAACAATCAAAGTCCTGCCCACGATCCGCAGTCGAAGGTACAGAAGCCGGCCGGAGCCGATCCAAGCGTGGTCGCGGTCGACGTGCGGGTGTTGTGGCGGGAGCACGGTGAGGGAACGTAAGGGCAATGGATTTCGAATTGCCGGAAGAGCTGCGAATCCTCAAAGCCACCCTGCGGCGCTTCGTCGACACCGAGCTGATCCCGATCGAGCGCGAGACCACCGACGACGAACAAATCAAGCCGCAATATCTCGAGCGCTTCGAGCGGCGCGCCAAGGAGCTCGGCATCTGGCAGCTCGATGTGCCGACGGAATATGGCGGCGGCGGCATGTCGACCCTCGCGCGCGCCGTGGTGTGGGAAGAGCTCTCGCGCACCATCGCCATACCGGCCCGCGGCGAGGGCATTACCGGTCCATCCGCACGCGGCATTCTCTACTCGCTGCAAGGCGAGATGAAGGAGAAGTACCTGCTGCCGCTGTTGCGCGGAGAGAAGAAAGCCTGCTTCGCGCAGACGGAGCCGGACGCCGGCTCCGATCCCGGCAGCATGCGCACCACCGCCGTGCGCGAGGGCGATCACTACCTGATCAACGGCGTCAAGCGCTTCATCACCGGCGCCGGCGACGCCGATTTCATGCAGCTCATGGTCGCGACCGACCGCGCAAAGGGCTCGCGCGGCGGCATTTCCTGCTTCATCGTCGACATGGATGCGCCGGGCGTCAAGCTCGGGGCCTGCTACGAAACCATGATGGGCGACAAGCCATGGGAAATCGTGCTCGAGAATGTGCGCGTGCCGGCGAGGCACCGCGTCGGGGCGGAAGGCGAAGGCATGCGCTTCGGTCAACAATGGCTCAATATCGGCCGCGTCAAGCACGGTGCGCGCGCTCTCGGCGTCGCCGAGCGATGCATCGAGATGGCAACCTCTTATGCCAAACAGCGTTCGACTTTCGGCAGCCCGCTCGCCGAGCGCCAGGCGGTGCAGTGGATGCTGGCCGACATGTTCATCGAATTGCAGGCCGCGCGGCTCCTCGTCTACCGAACCGCGGCCCGCCTCGATCAAGGCGAAGAGGCGCGCGAGGACGCCTACGTCGCCAAATATTACGCCGACGAAATGGCGTTCAAAGCCGCCGACCAGTGCATGCAGATCCACGGCGGCATTGCGCTCACCACCGATCTTCCGATCGAGAAGATGTGGCGGCAGCAGCGCAGCTATCGCATCACCGAAGGCGCGAGCGAGGTGATGAAGATGGTCATCGCCCGCCACGTGCTCAAGACCTACGGTTGAGGACATTGCTCAAGGTTTGCCGTGCGGCAAACGCGGTGTACTCCCTCGCCCCGCGGAGCGGGGAGAGGGTTGGGGTGAGGGGTAGCTTGTGGTCTTGAGCCCTCTCCCCGCCATAGCGCGGCGTTAAGGGCGTTCACGCCCGTCTTCGACGGGCTATGGACGCGCGTGAACGCGCTGAAGGCGGGGCGAGGGCACGAGCGGCGATCGTGCGCCCTCGGCAACGCAGTGGGTAAACCCGACTTCCCATGACAAGCCCGGCCATGACGACTGAACGTACGCGCTACCGGCTCGGCGTGGATGTGGGCGGCACCCACACCGATCTCGTGCTGCTCGACACCACGACGGGGGAACTCTCGGTCGAGAAGGTCGCGAGCACGCCGAAGAATCCTGCGCTGGGCGTGCTCGAGGGGGTCGGCAGATTCATTGCCAAGGGCATCCCGCCCTCGCAGATCGGTTTTTTCGCTCACGGCACCACCATCACCACCAACGCGCTGCTGGAGATGCGCGGCGCCAAGGTCGGATTGCTCATCACGCAGGGCTACCGCGCGGTGCAGGAAATTCAGAACCAAGCGCGCGACGGCAACTTGTTCGATTATTTCTATTCGAAGCCAGCCGCCATCGCGCCGCAGCATCTCACCAAGGAAATTCCCGAGCGCTGCGACTACGCCGGACGCGTACTCCGCCCGCTCGACAAGGACGCCGTTAGGCGCGCCGCGCGCGAGCTCAAGGACGCCGGCGTCGAGTCGATCGCCGTCTGCTACCTGTTCTCGTTTATGAATCCGGCGCACGAGCAGGACACGCGCGCGTTGATCCAGGAGGAATGTCCCGCCGTCCACGTCTCGCTGTCGAGCGAGGTCCTGCCGCGCATTCGCGAATGGCCGCGGCTCTCCACCACCCTGCTCAACGCCTACCTCGAGCCGGTGATGGTGCATTACATCGGCCATCTCAGCCGAGGATTGGACGCGGCCGGCCTGCGCACTCAGCAACGCTTCCTGATGCAATCGAACGGTGGCGTCATGCCGTTTTCGGCGGCGATCGCGGGCGGCCGCACCGTGCATACGCTGTTCTCCGGCCCGGCCGCGGGCGCGCAAGCCAGCGCCTATCTCGCGCGCGAGGATGCGCGGCGCGGCCTCGTCACGCTCGACATGGGCGGCACCAGCGCCGACATCGCCTTCATCGAAGGCGGCGCCCCGCTCGAAGTCACCGAGGGCGTGATCGCACGCCGGCAGGTCGACGTGCCCGCACTCGATATGACCACGATCTCCGCCGGCGGCGGCTCGATCGCTTGGATCGACGGCGGCGGCTTCCTCAATGTCGGGCCGCAGAGCGCCGGCGCCGATCCCGGTCCGGCCTGCTATGGACGCGGCGGGCTGCGGCCGACGGTCACCGACGCCGATCTCGTGTGCGGCTATCTCAACCCGGACTATTTCCTCGGCGGCGCGCAGAAGCTTAGCGTCGCGGCGGCGCGCGCAGCGCTCAAGGCGCACGTCGGCGATCCCTTGCAGATGGACGTGACGGCGGCCGCCGCCGGCATCCAGCGCATCGTCGACATGCGCATGGCGGACGAGGTGCGCGTGTTTGCGGCCAAGCGCGGCGTCGATCTCTCGGCCTTCACGCTGTTGCCGTTCGGCGGAGCCGGCGCGGTGCACGCCGCCGCGGTCGCCGAGGAGCTCGGCATGCGGCGCATTCTGGTGCCGCCGCGCCCCGGCGCGTTCTCGGCGTTGGGCCTGCTCTGCACCGACGTGGTGCACGACTACATCCGCTCCGAGCTGCGCACCCTCGCCGGCGTCACCGCCGACCATGCCGAAGACATCTTCCGGCAACTGGAAGGCACGGCGCGCGCCGAGCTTGCCGCCGAAGGCATGAACCCCGCCGATGCCCGCTTCGCGCGCGAGCTTGACCTGCGTTACACCGGCCAGGGCTACGAATTGCGCACGCCGCTCGAGGGATTGTTCGAGGGCCGGCTGACGGCGGCGGCGCTGCGCGCGGCGCGCGAGAAGTTCGACGATCGGCACGCCCAGATCCACGGCCATGCCGCCAAGGAGCGGCCGGTGGAAGTGGTGAGCTATCGCCTGCGCGTGCGCGTGGCGGTGCCCAAATACGAGCCGCGCGCGGCGGCGACGCCGCCAGCGCCGCAGCCGACCGCCGCCGCGGTCAAGGGACAACGCACGATCTCGCTCAACGGAACGACCACGCAGGCGACGCTCTACGAGCGCGCGCGTCTCGACATCGGCGCGACAGTCGAGGGCGCGGCCATCGTCGAGCAGTTCGACGCCACCACCCTCATCCCGCCCACCTGGAGCGGACGGGTCGACGGCTACGGCAACCTGATCCTGGCGAGGGCATGAGCATGGACGCCATCACCATTCAGATCCTGCGCAACAAGGTTGCGAGCCTGGTCGATGAAATGCACTACCATTTCTACCGCTCCGGCTACTCGACCATCATCCGCGAGTCGCGCGACTTCAGCTGCGTGATCCTCGACCGCGAGGGGCGCCTGATCGTGGCGCCGCCGATGTTCTTCCACGCCCCGGTCTACCGCCATCTCGTCGGCCGCATCCTCAAGCTCTATGGCGGTACCGACGCGATCAAGGACGGCGACGTCTTCGTCTCCAATCATCCCTACGAGGGCGGCCTTCCCCACGTCTCCGACATGGCCTTCGTCGCGCCGGTGTTCGCGGCCGGCGGGATCGTCGCGTTTGCGGGTTCGATCGCGCACAAGGCGGACGTGGGCGGCGCGGTCGCGGGCTCAACCTCGGCCGATGCCACCGAAATGTTCCACGAGGGCCTGCTGGTGCCGCCGATCAAAATCCTGGACGCGGGCGTCGCGCAGACCGATGTCGAACGCATTATCCTCACCAACAGCCGTCAGCCGGCGCTCGTGCGCGGCGACATCCACGCCCAGATCGCAGTGACGCAAATGGGCGCGCAGCGCGTCAAGCAATTGTGCGAACGTTTCGGCGCGGGCACGGTCGGCGATGCCTTCGCCGCCATCCTCAAGGGCGCGGCGGACGAATTGCGCGCGGCCATTGCCAAATTGCCGGGGGGAGAGTCTTCGGCCGAAGGGCTGCTCGACAGCGACGGCGTCGTGATCGACAAGCCGGTGAAGCTTGCCGTCACCGTCGCCATCAAGAACGGGATCGCGAGCTTCGACTTCTCCAACAGCGCTCCGCAGGCCCGAGGTCCGGTCAATCTGCGGCCCTCCATGGTCGAGGCTTGCGTGTTCTACTCGCTCATCGGCTGCCTGGGCCCGAACCTGCATTTCAACGACGGCATGCGCGAGGTGGTACGGCTCACATACGCGCCGCGCACGATCACCAATGCCGAGCCGCCGGCCCCCGTCTCCAACTACCAGATGGTCAACCTCAAGCTGGTGGACGTCATTCTCGAGGCGCTCGCCCATTTTCATCCCGCGCGCGCCGTCGCCAACGCCGGCTCATCGAGCGCGCTGACCATCGCCTGGGCCAAGGGCCATGCCGGACAATCCACCATGCAATACGAGATCATGGGCTCGGCCTATGGCGGCGGCATGGACCACGACGGCGCCTCCGCCACGGCGACGCATCTGAGCAACCTGCATATCACCCCGATCGAAATTCTCGAATCCGAGTTTCCCTGCCGCATCACCCGCTTCGAACTCGTCCCCGATTCGGGCGGTGCCGGCCAATGGCGCGGCGGCTCGAGTCTGCTGCGCGAGTACGAGCTTTTGGAAAATGCGACCGTCATTCGCCGCTACGACAAGAGCCGCTTCCCGCCGCGCGGCATCGCGGGCGGCAAGGCGGGACGCGGAGCACGCTTCGTCATCAGGCTCGACACCGCGCAGGAATACGAGACGCCGTCCTCGGGCCGCTACGAGATGCAAGCGGGCGAGCGCTTCCTGTTGCAAAGCGCGGGCGGCGGCGGCTGCGGCGATCCGCGCCGCCGCGATCGCGCCGCGCTTGCCCGTGATATAGCCGAGGGATATGTCTCGGCCGACGCGGCGAAGAAGGACTATGGCGGTTAGAGGCTGCCCTCGTCCTGAGCAGCGCCTGAAGGAGAGGTTTCCAGCATGGCCTTTTCCAGCTGGCGCGGCGTCGTGGGCATGATCAATCCGACCCTGCGGCCGGGCGTGACCGAGGAGGTCATCCGCCTGCTGCCGGAAGGCATCGGACTCATCCCGTTGTTCCTCAATATCCGCCGCGGCACCGAAGACGAGTTCGCGGCCATGATGCCGGCCTACGAGGAGCTCGTTGCGGTGCTGGCCGAGTGCGGCTGCGACCTCATTCATCCCCACGGCGCGCCGCCGTTCATGGTGCAGGGCCGCAAGCGCGAAGCCGAGATCGTCAGGGGATGGGAGAAGAAATACAAGACACCGATCATGAGCGTTGCGCAGAACCACGTGAACGCGCTCAAGACGCTCAAGGCCAAGACGATCCTCGGCGCCACCTATTTCCCGCCCAAGCTCAACGCCATCTTCGCCAAATATTTCCGCGACGCCGGCTTCACCGTGCGTGGCATGGCGGGGATCGATGTGCCGTTCGACAAGGTGCAGGAGCTGTCGAGTCACCAGGTCTACGCCCACATCAAGCGCAATTTCCTCAAGGCGAAAGGCGCCGACGCGATCTACATGCTCGGCTCCGGCTGGCGCACGCTCGACATCATCGAGACGCTGGAGCAGGACCTGCAGGTGCCGGTGGTGCACCCGGTGACGGCACGCGTCTGGGAAATTCAAAAGCGGCTGCACGTGCGCGAGCCGCGATCGGGCTTCGGCCATCTGCTCGCGGCGCTGCCGTAGCGGGACGACCATGTCCGCAAGCCCGCGCGCGGCGCTCCTCCTTCTCGTCTGCAGCCTGTGCTGCGGGCCGCCGATCGCGCAGCAAGCGGCGGCGCAATCGGTCGAGCCCTTCTACAAGGGCCGCACCGTGACAATGCTGGTGGGCACTTCGCCGGGGGGCATCAACGACATTTCGGCGCGGCTGGTGGCGCGGCATCTTTCTCGCTTCATCGCGGGCAATCCGACCATCATCGTCCAGAACAATCCCGGCGGCGGCGGACTCGTCACCGCCAACCGCCTCTACTTCAATTCGGACAAAGACGGCTCGGTCCTCGCCAAGCTCGAGCGCGCGGTGCCGCAGCTCGCCATTCAGGGTCATCCCAACGCCCAGTTCGATCCGGCAAAGTTCACCTGGCTCGGCAGCCTGTCGTCCTACGCCGACGACGCCTATCTGATGCTCGTCAACACCCGGCACGCGGCCAAGACCGTTGCCGACCTCAAGGGGCCCGGCATTGAGGTGGTGCTGGGCGCCGACAATGCGGCATCGAGCAACCTGATCTTCGCCGTGATCGCCAAGGAGGTGCTCGGCCTCAACGTGAACGTCGTGCGCGGCTATACCGGCGCGGCGCCGTTGTTTCTCGCTATGCAGCGTGGCGAGCTCGACGGCCAGATGGTGGGCTTGAGCTCGGTGCGCACCGGCCAGCGCGATCTCTGGACGCGAGGCGCCTTCCGGCCGCTGATGGCGTTCGGCCGCACCCGGCGGCACGCCGAGTTTCCGGACATGCCGATCGCCCGCGAGCTCACCGGCAATCCCGATGCGCTGTCGCTTATCGAATTCGCGGAGCTGCCATTTTTCATGGCGCTGCCGTTCGCCGCGCCGCCCGACGTCCCGCCGGATCGCGCCAAGGCGCTGCAGACCGCGTTCATGGCCATGTGCCGGGACAAGGCCTTCCTCGAGGAAGCCGAGAGGCTCGGCATCGACATGAGCCCGATCGACGGCGAGACGATCCTCACCTTGCTGGCACGCACCGCCGCCACTCCGAGCGAGGTGATCGCGCGCTACAACGCGCTCGGCAGCGAGAAGAGGTAGCGCAAAGCCAAGCTCAGGCTCGACCTTCGCCGTTTCGCTCGCAAGAACAACGCACCACGCCGCGCATCGAGACCGACGGCGCGGCGTGCATGCATGGCCGGTAGTGAATCAGGGCTGCTTTGAATCCATCAGCACGAACAAGATTCGACAGGGCTGCGTGCCGCGATTGATCCAGGCGTGGTTGGTCGCCTGCTGGATCACGACATCGCCCGCCTTGACGTGCACCACCGAGTCGTCGAGCATCATGTCGATCTCGCCGGACAAGATCACGGCGTAGTCGACGGTCCGCGTGCGGTGCATCAGCGGATGCTTGACGGGAAGGCCCCTGGCGGGCGCGTGATCGCCGACCACTTTCATCATGAAATTGGGATCCATTTTCGCCTCCGCGGCGGGATCGAGCGGCGGAAACTCGACCACGCGGATCGCGGTGCCGTTGTCGGGCGGCGACAACCCGATGGGCTTGGTGGCGTTGTCATCTTTGAATGAGAATCCCGGCGGCGAGGAATCCGTGATCCACAGATTCGCCGCTGGGTTGCCGGATCGTCCGGGGTTGAGCGTGAGGCGGCCATCGAACAGCGCGATCGCCTTGTTGTTGGCGTCGAGGCCGGTCACGACGCGGCGGACATCAGCCGCCGTGGCGCTGGAGCACGCCAACAGGACGGCGAAGATCGACCAGAATGTCTTGTGCATCATTGCTTCCTCCCTTGTATTGCCCGAACGGCGCCGGCGTTGGGCCGCGCATGGCGGCTTGCCGCTAGCGCTGGCCAATGCCGATCGCGACCGTCACGCCTGCTCCAGCATGCGGTCCTGCTTGCCGAAATGATAGCGTGGGAGCACGTCGAGATCGGTGCCGGTGACGCGGATCACCCAGGCCTTTTTCGGATGCGCGGTCGAATGAATTACCCCGGGGCCGTAGGCTTTGGTCTCCCCCGGCCCGAGGCGATACCTGCTCATCGCTTGGAGAACCGCATGCGTCTCGCTCTCGGGGTTGGTACGGCGCCATTCGGTCATCTCGGTATGTTCCCGCGCGTTGCCGTAGATCGCCCACGATGAGCCGTGGCTGTGCGGCTTGCCGATCTTTTTTCCTTCCTGCACGTGCGCGAGCACGTAGAAATCGGTCTCGGGATCGTGGTGCAGCACGCGCCGGCCCGGCGGTATATCGTCGCTGAAAGTCTCGGCGACAAAGGCGGGATTGGAGAGAAGCCGTGCGAGCCGATCGGCGACCTGCGGCAAAGCATCGCCCAACGGCGCTGCTTTGAGCACCGCGCGGCTGTCGGCGCAGAATTCATCGAGCGTGTAAGCCATGGCTCTCTCTCCGTTCCGATCCGCTCTCTTCCTATACCAAGTCTCGGCTTTGCGCATCTGCCCCGTATGAGTACGATCGGTCCGCGAGAATAAAGCTGGAGGAGCGAATGTCCCGTTTTGCCGGTTTGATCGGCTGCGTGGCCGTGGCGAGCGTCGCGCTGTGGCCGCCGTCGAGCCCGGCGCAGGAGGCTTATCCGTCACGAACGGTGAAGATCGTGGTTCCGGCCGTGGCCGGCTCGACCACCGATACGCTGGCGCGCATCGTGGCGGACCAGCTCAGCCAGAAATGGGGCAAGGCCACCATCGTGGAGAACATTCCCGGCGGCGCCATGAATATCGGCGCGCTTGGCGTCGCGCGGGCGGCGCCGGACGGCTACACGCTGCTGGTCGCGCCGCCCTCCCCGCTCTCGTTCAATCACCTCCTGTATCGCGAGACTGGCTACGAGCCGAGCAAGTTCGTCCCGATCACCATGCTGGCGAAAATCCCGAACGTCCTTGTCGTTCGCAAGGACCTCGCGGCGGCCACGTTGCAGGAGCTGATCGACTACGGCAAAGCCAATCCCGGCAAGCTCACCTACGCCTCGCAGGGCGTCGGCTCAACGGCGCATCTGTCGGCGGCGCAACTCGAAGTGCAGACCGGCATCAAAATGGTGCACGTGCCCTATCGCGGCGCGCAGCCCGCGCTCACCGACGTCGTCGCCGGTCACGTCGACATGTTCTTCGACACGCTCGCAACTTCGGTGCCGCTCTATCGCGACAACAAGGTCAAGCTCATGGGGGTCGCCGACCTCAAGCGCGCCGGCGTCATTCCCGAGATTCCGACGCTTTCCGAAGCGGGGTTGCCGGGCTTCAAATCGATCACCTGGTTCGGCTTGGTTGCGCCGCCGGCCACGCCCGCCACCTTGGCCGAAAAGATCAATCGCGACGTGGTCGAAATTCTCAACGGCAAAGACGCCGGCGACGTGCTGCGCAAGCTGTCGCTCGAGACCGGCGCGACGGCACCGGCGGAGACCGCGCGTTTCTTTGCCGAAGAAACGTCATTGTGGAGCAAGGTGATCAAGGAGGCGGGCATCGAGCCGCAGTAATCGTCGCAAACCCCAGCAAAACCAAAGCCCGCCGGTCACGTCAACAATCCCGCCTCGCGATAGGCGCGCAGCGCCCCGGGATGAAGCGACACGCCGCCGAACTCGAGCGCCGTGGCACCCCGTGAGCGCAGCGGCTCGAGCAACTCCTCCATCCCGATGAACAGCGGATTGAGCCGGCCGAGCTCAGCGGCGCTCGTGACGATCGCCTCGACCGCTTCGCGCACGATCGCATCCGGCACGCGCTGGTGGGTGACGAGCACATTGACCACCGCGACCTGCGGCAGGTCGGCCTCAAGGCCGCGAATCGCGCCGGCGCGCATCACGGTGCGGCGATAATAGGGAACCGCCCGCATGACCGCTTCGAGCTCGCCGCTCCAGTAAGGCAGCACGCGCAGCGCAATGCGTTGGGCGAGATCGGTCATGACCGCGTTGGGGATGGGGCATTGGAACTGGGCATCGACGTCGCCCGCGGCCAGAGCCGCGCCGCCGGCGGCGAAATCGAGATAGACCGGCGAGAAGTCGGAAAAACTCATGCCCAACGCGCCGAACAGGCCATGCGCATGCTGCACCATGCCGCTCGTCCGCGGCCCGACCGCGATCCGCCGCCTGCGCAGATCGGAAAATGAGTGGATCGACGATTGCGCGCGCACGATGAAAAACAGCGGGCCTGCGTTCATCGGCGCCGCCATGGCGAGATCGATCGGCCGCTCGAACGGCGTCTCGCCGTTTTTAGCGCGGCCGATCCAGTTCGAGGCCATGAAGCCGAACTCGATCTCGCCCGCGTGCAGGCGATTGGCGTTTTCCGTGCTGGCGGCTTTGCATTCCATGACCTCGACCGGCGCCAAGGCGGGCCGCCGTTCGAACAACGTCTTGAGCGCGCGGCCCTGGCTATAGAAGGTGCCGTCGCGCTCGGAGGTGCCGATCCGGATCGTCATGAAAGAGAACCGAGGCCTTTCAGCGAGATTGCCGAGCCGATATTCGTTGCCGAAGCCGTGGTCGGGGTGTCAAGCCCGGCGGTAAGCGCAGATCAGCATCGACGCAGAGCGCGCTTCCCTTGCCGCCCGCGCGGTCGTAGGCTGACCAAAAAAGCCGCCGATGTTCGGGAGGACGCTGGATGAGAGGGGTGGCAGTCCGACTGGGCGCCTGCATGATCGCGCTCGCGCTGCCGCCGCAAGGCGCGTGGGCCCAGCAGGCAAGCGGTGCTTCCCTCAACGACCAACAGCTTCTGGGCATGCGGTTGTTCAATCAGTCGTGCCGCGTCTGCCACACCAAACCGCAGATGACGAGCCCGCTCTATGGTCCCGAACTGTCGCAGAATTCATTGGGTGGACAGGAAGCGGTGATGCGGGAGGTCATCAGCAACGGCACGCCCCGCATGCCGGGCTTCAAATACCATTTCGAGCCCGCACAGATCGAAGCGATCGTTGCGTACCTGAAAACGATACCCACTCCGGGTGCTGCGGCGAGCCCGGCGCGCTGAGCGGATGAGGCCGATCGGAGACAAAGTCATGACCAGCCTACGCAATGTCTTGCTCGCCACGCTGATCGCCATCGCGGCAGCGACGATGACCCTTGCGGGCGCAAGCGCCGCCGATGTCGTTCTCAGCGGGACGATCGCCTCGGCGGCCGGCGAAAAGCTCGGCGGCGTCACCGTATCCGCCAAGCCCGTGGGCGGAACCGTGACCACGACCGTCTTCACCGATGCGAGCGGCGACTACTATTTTCCACCATTGCCGGCCGGAAAGTACCGGGTCTGGGCGCAAGCGATAAGCTTCCAGACCGCCAAAGCCGACGTCGATCTGGCCGCAACGGGCAAGCAGGGCTTCGTTCTCACTCCGACGAAGGATTTCGTTCGGCAATTGCCGGGCAACGTCATGCTGTCGGCGCTGCCCGAGGAGACCGAGCAAGACAAGCGCATGAAACGGCTCGTGCGCAATATTTGCACCGGCTGTCACACCGCGAGCTACGCGCTTCAGCACCGATTCGACGAGGCCGGCTGGAACGCCATCATCGAGCTGATGAAGAATGCCAACGTCTACGGCACGTTCATGGGGAACGAGCGCAAGCCTTCCGGCATTCTCGACTACCATCAGAAGGAATTGGCGGCCTATCTCGCGCGCGCGCGCGGACCCGGCGAAAGCGCCATGAGGTTTACCCCCGATCCTCGTCCGTCCGGGGAGGCGGCGCGCGTCATGTTCAAGGAGTACGACGTGCCGCTCGATCCGGACGCGAGCCTGCCGAGCAACTTCGTGCAGAACGACGGCAGCGATTGGTCGCTCGGCACGCCGTCCGTCCTCATCCCGGGCTGGGGCGTGCATGACGCCTGGCTCGATCTCGACGGCCAGCTCTGGTTTACCTGCAACATCCCGAACCGACGCACCACCATCGGCAAGATCGATAGCAAGACCGGCGAGGTCAAGCTGTTCAAGGTCCCGGCGGTGAACGGTCTCGCCGCGCAGACCCACGGCATGACTCGGGACCCGAACGGCATCATCTGGTTCAACGTCAACAACGGCCGCGGCGGGTTGGGTCGCTTGGATCCGAAGACCGAGCGCATCGACGTCTATATGCCGCCGCAGGGAATGTCGCCGACGGGCGGGGCGACCACCGTCGACTACGACGGCAAAGGCAGGATCTGGTCGTCCGCGCCGGACGGAGCGTTGCGATTCGATCCCGCGACCGAGACCTTCACCGAGTTCAAATCCATCACCTACAAGACCCCGAACGGCACCGGCGTGACCTACGGCGCCGCCGGCGACCGCGACGGCAACGGCTGGTGGGCGGAAATGACGCTCGACATCATCGGCAAAGGCGACAGCGCGACGGACAAGCCGCAGGAGGTCAAGCTCGCTCCCGTGCGGGAGGAGATGGATCGCATCAGCGCAGATGCACGCAAGTTCTACGAGACCTACAACCAGCCCGACTTCAACAATCCGTTCCCGTGGGCGCAAGGACCGCGGCGCATGGGCACCGACAAGAACGCCGACGTGCTCTGGGTCGGCAACTCGTGGGGCGCCAATTTTGCCCGCATCGACACGCGCACCCACGACACGACCTACGTGCCGCTACCCGGCGGGCAGCAGCCGTACCATGTGGCGGTCGACAGGGAGCACAACGTCTGGACCAATCTCTGGGGCGCCGACCGCGCGCTGCGCTATGATCCCAAGACCTCCGCCTGGACGGCGTTCGATCTGCCCACGCGCGGCGCGGAGCCGCGCTACATTTCCCTGCTGGAGCGCGACGGCGCGCCGATGCAGGTGGTCCTTCCCTATTTCCGCGCGCGCAAGGTCGCGGTCATGACGCTGCGCAGCGAGGCGGATGTGCAGGCGTTGAAGGCGCAGGCAAGCCGTTA
>WNFF01000103.1_pt1 | contig 107036 bp, 100 predicted proteins | sample 5400441 | NCBI WGS metagenome assembly WNFF01 (sample SAMN13153345, study PRJNA577476) | soil metagenome | isolation source: 120 cm saprolite under Douglas fir tree site 2 hole 3 replicate 1 | place: USA:California | collected 2015-04-18 | reverse complement strand
CCACGGCGACCGGCAAGACCTACGATTCGGGCGACTTCGCCGATCACCTGCGGCGCGCGCAGGAAACCGCCGACTGGAACGGATTTGAACGGCGGCTCGCGCAATCGCGCAAGGCTGGCCGGCTGCGCGGCATCGGCCTCGCGACCTACGTCGAGGCGTGTGGCAATAACGGTCCCGACACCGCTCGCGTTCGCCTCGATGACGATGGCGGCGTCACCGTCCTGGTCGGGACGCAATCGACGGGCCAGGGCCATGCCACCGCGTATGCCCAGATCGTCGCCGATCACCTCCAGCTGCCGCCCGCTCGCGTACGGATGATCCAGGGCGACACCGATCTCATCGCCACCGGGATGGGCACCGGCGGCTCGAGTTCGATCCCGTGTGGAGGCGCATCGCTCGCCGGTGCGACCAGGAAGGTTGCCGGCATGCTCAAGGAGGTTGCTGCCGATGCACTCGAAACGGCCGTAAGCGATCTGGAAATCGCCGAAGGCGGCGCCGTGCGGGTGGTGGGCACCGACCGGCTGATCACATTCGCCGATCTCGCCCGGCGACCGGAGGCGCGCCGGCGCGCGCTCGTGGCCGAGGATGCTTTCGTGCCGGAGGAGGCGACCTATCCCAACGGCACCCATCTCGCGGAGGTCGAAATCGATCCGGATACCGGCGCAACGCGCATCGTGAGCTATTGCGTGGTCGACGATTTCGGCGCGACGCTCAATCCGCTGCTGCTGGCCGGCCAGGTGCATGGCGGCACGGCGCAAGGCATCGGACAGGCGTTGATGGAGAATGCGGTCTATGACGCTGGCTCCGGACAGCTCGTAAGCGCCTCGTTGATGGACTACGCCCTGCCGCGCGCCGCCGATATCCCGCCGCTCGCCTTCGAGACGCGCAACGTGCCGTGCCGGACCAATCCGCTGGGGGTGAAGGGGGCGGGGGAGGCGGGCGCCATCGGTTCTTGTCCAGCGGTGATGAACGCCGTCGCCGACGCGCTCTGGCGGGCTTACCGCATCCGCCATGTGGACATGCCGGCGACGGCCGAGCGCGTGTGGACGGCGATTGCGGAGGGCAGGCGGGTGCATACGCTGTGACCCGCCCCCGCCGTTGCGCGGTTCACGGAATCGTGATCGTTAGGGTTCGAAAGCCTGAGGCGTCTGCGGCACGCGGCCGCGCGGGCTTCGAAGTCGGCGGCATTCAAATTTGAAGTTCCTGTGCGAAATCGCTGCAAACACGGAGGAATTTCGAATTCGGCGAAGGCCAGCGGATTTGGAGCTGTCCTGCCACCGGGAATAAAAAAATCGACTGGGATGTTTACGCGATGCCACGAACCCGCGCCGCCCGGCGCGGAGATCAATTCACAGAGGGAGCAAGAGATGATCCGCACCACCCTTGTCGTTGCAATGCTTGCGTTCGGGGCCACCGCGCTGGTGGCGCAAAGCGATCCCATCGCTGCCCGCAAGGCGCTGATGAAGGCCAACGGCGACCAAAGCAAGGTTGCCACCGACATGCTGGAGGCCAAGCAGCCCTTCAATCTCGACGCAGCGAAAAAGGTGTTCGCGACCTTCGCCGAGGCAGGCGAGAAGGCGCCGGTACTCTTCCCTGACAATTCCAAGACCGGTGGCGATACCGCGGCATTGCCCACGATTTGGGAGGACAAGGCCGATTTCACCGCCCGGCTCGCCAAGTTTGCCAGCGAGGCCAAGGCGGCCGGGGCCGCGACCAAGGACTTCGACAGCTTCAAGGTCCAAATCACCGAGGTGCGCAAGAATTGCGGCGGGTGTCACCAGACCTACCGCAAGAAGACCTCGTAATCGTCTGGGATCGTCACAATCGGGGGCGGCCGTCGGCGCGACCGGCCGCCCTTCGGTTTTGGTGGTCCGGCGCTCCGCAACGTGTCGAACGTTATTGGATAGAACCGGAGCAGGGCGCCGATGCTGCGCAAGCTCGTGATGCTGGTGGTGATCCTTGCAGTGATCGGCGCCGCGGCGTTCTGGTTCATCACCATGCCGGCGAGCGTGTCCGCCGACGCGCTCGGGTCCTACACGCCCGACCTCGACAACGGCAAAACCATGTTTTACGCCGGCGGCTGCGCGTCGTGCCATGCGACTCCGAATCAGGACGACAAGACCAAGCTCGGCGGCGGGCTTGGCCTGAAATCGCCGTTCGGCACGTTCTATCCCCCCAACATCTCGCCGGACCGCAACGACGGCATCGGCGGCTGGAGCGAGGCGGATTTCGTCACCGCCATGTGGAAGGGCACCTCGCCCGACGGCAGCCATTACTATCCGGCCTTCCCCTACACCTCCTACCAGCGCATGCGGCTGGAGGACGTGCGCGACCTGTTCGCCTACCTCAAGACGCTGCCGGCGGTGCAAGGCAAGGTGCGCGACCACGACCTGCCGCTCCATTTCAAGATCCGCCGCATGCTCGGAGGCTGGAAGTTTCTTTTTCTCGACGGCGAGCAGCTCAGGCCCGATACATCCAAGTCGGCGCAGTGGAATCGGGGCGCTTATCTGGTCAACGGCCCGGGCCATTGCGCGGAGTGCCACAGCCCGCGCAATCGCCTCGGCGGCATCATCGCAAGCCAGCGCTTTGCCGGCGGGCCCGATCCGGAAGGCGGCGACGGGTGGGTTCCCAACATCACGCCGGCAGGGATCGGCGACTACTCCGAGCGCGACATCGAACGAATCCTCGAGAGCGGGGACATGCCCAACGGCGATTCGGTCGGTGGCCTGATGGCGGCCGTGGTGGCCAATACGTCGAAACTTTCGGCGGACGATCGTGCCGCGATCGCGCTTTACATCAAATCGCTGCCGCCTGTGCAGGGGCCGAAGCGCCCATGACACAGGAGGCGACATCAGAACTCAGTTAGAGCGCAGGTCCGGGCCAAGGTCGACGCGACTCTCTCTCAGAACGCCTTGAATGTGATGATGGTGCGCGTGTCTTGGATGCCCGGGATGGTCTGCACCTTCTCGTTGACGAAATGGCCGATGTCGGTCTTGTCCTCGACGTAGAATTTCACCAGCAGGTCGAAATCGCCGGCGGTCGAATAGATCTCGGAAGCGAGCTCGGCATCCGCGAGCTTGTTTGCCACTTCGTAGGATTGGCCGAGTTGGCATTTGATCTGGACGAAGAAGGGAACCATTCACGCCTCCGTGCGGCGCTCCGCCGCAAGCGGCAATCCAGCAAATACGGCTGCGCGAGGCAAGGGCCGCCGGCGTGTCGAGCATATCGCGGCAGCTCATGCTATCGTCGAGGCCCTGATGCGCGTTGACCTTCGCCTCTATGCCCTCGTCGATCCCGAACGCGCGGGCGGCCGCGATCTCGCGGTTCTCGCGCGGCTGGTCGCGCTAGGCGGCGCGACGCTGGTGCAGCTGCGCGACAAGCACAGCGACACGCGGCGCATGGTCGCGCGCGCGCGGGCGATCAAGGCGGAGCTCGCGTCGCTCAACGTCCCGCTGTTGATCAACGACCGCATCGACGTCGCGCTCGCCGCGGGCGCCGACGGCGCGCATGTGGGGCAAGACGACATGGCGGTGGAGGATGCCCGGCGGTTGCTCGGCGCCGACGCGATCATCGGGCTTTCGGTGAAAACCGTCGAGCAGGCCGAGGCGGCGCCTCTCGAGCTTCTCGACTACGCCGGCATCGGGGGCGTGTTTGCCACCTCCTCGAAGGACAATCCAAGTCCGCCGATCGGGCCGGCCGGATTGGCGCGCATCGTCGGCGTCTTGCACCGGCGCGCCCCTCGATTTCCGCTCTGCGCCATTGCCGGCGTCGACGCCAGCAATGCCGGCGAGGCCATTGCCGCCGGCGCCGACGGCGTCGCGGTGATCTCGGCGCTCTCGCGCAAGGACGATCCGCGGGCGGCTGCGCGCGATCTGCGCGGCGTCGTCGAGCGCGCGCTCGCGCAGCGGGGCCGGTGATGACGCCGATCGCGCTCACCATCGCCGGCTCGGATTCGGGGGGCGGCGCCGGCATCCAGGCCGATCTCAAGACGTTCTCGGCGCTCGGCGTCTACGGCGCCTCGGTCGTCACCGCGCTCACGGCGCAGAATACCAAGGGCGTGAGCGCGATCCATGACGTGCCGGCGCAATTCGTCGCCGCGCAAATGGACGCGGTTTTTTCCGATCTCGATGTCGGCGCGGTCAAGATCGGGATGGTCTCCCAACGTGACGTCATCGAAGCGATCGCGGCCGGGCTCGAGCGCTGGCAGCAGGACAAAATCGTGCTCGATCCGGTCATGATCGCAGCCTCGGGCGACAAGCTTCTTGCCGCCGACGCAATCGAAACGCTCAAGCGCGCGCTCATCCCGCGCGCGCTCGTCGTCACGCCGAACCTGCCGGAGGCCGCGGCGCTGCTCGATGCGCCGATCGCCCGCAACGAGAGCGAGATGCGCGAGCAAGGCGAGCGGCTGCTTGCGTTGGGGCCGCGGGCGGTGCTGGTCAAAGGCGGGCATGGCAGCGGCGCCGAGAGCGTCGATCTCCTGATCGAGCCGAGCGCAGTCGTGCGCCTCGCCGCCGACCGCATCGCGACGGAGAATACCCATGGCACCGGCTGCACGCTCTCCTCGGCGATCGCCGCCGGCCTCGCCAAGGGGCTTGGTCTCACCGAGGCGGTGGGCGCCGCCAAGACCTACGTGACGGAAGCGCTCGCCGCCGCGAATCGGATCAAGATCGGCTCCGGCCACGGCCCGACGCACCACTTCCATGCCTGGTGGTGAAGAAACAGCGGCTCGTTCACCCGCTGTCGTGGGGACCTCCCGGGATTACGGCAACGCCGTTGCCCGCATTGCCGGCAGGTCGGACATGCGGTGCATCCAGGCAGCGAGCTGTAGGCGGCCGTTTGTGAGATCACCGGGGCCGCGCTTGCGAGCCATGTCCAGCGACACAGCGACGGTCAGGTGTGCCATTGCGGGCTGCGCCTCCATCAGCGGATCGCAAGCCCGTGCCTCAAAAAGATCGGCCATGCGCTCACTGCGCGCGACCTCGTGAGCGAGGACGGTCGGCGACCGCTCGCTCTCGGGCCGGGTCATCTCACGCACCCATACGCAGATGCCTTCGCACAGGCTGCGCGCGTTAGCCTCCAGTCGGCGGTAGGCCCAACCGGATTCCCGCAGTGGGTGGTGGAAGCGGGGCTTGCCATCAAGGTTGTCGAGATAGGCACAGATGAGCTGGCTGTCCTCCATGCCAATGCCGGCGTCATCGACGAGATATGGCACGCGGCCTGATGGGTTGATGTGATAGTAGGGGCTGCCAGCGGTGCGCGTTTTCGCTTCCAGGACCTCGACCCGGCCCTCCAGTCCCTTTTCTAGAACGACCATGCGCGCCAGCCGCGCGTATGGCGAGCCGTACGTGACATAGAGCTTCATCGGCGGTGGTTCTTTCATGTGACTCAAAGGCAATGCCAGTAGCGCGCACGAGCCATAAGCGCGCTTACGCGCGTCCATAGCCCGTCCTAAAGGGTGTTTACGCCCGTCTTCGCGGGCCTAAAGGGTGTTTACGCCCGTCTTCGCGGGCTACGGGACGGGCGTGAACGCCCTTAACGACGCGGGACCCCGGATTTCGCTGGCGCTCATCCGGGCTACGAACCTGCTCGCGCGCGTGATCGCTGCTCCGATTCCTTTCAACGGGATGATCGGCTGTCTGCGATGCTACGCCTTCGCCTTCACCACCTTTTGGCGTTGCTCGCCCAGCCCGTCGATCCCGAGCGTGACCACATCGCCGGCCTTGAGGAATTTCGGCTCGGGCTTCATGCCGAGCCCCACGCCCGGCGGCGTGCCGGTGGTGATGACGTCGCCCGGTTCCAGCACGAAGAACTGCGAGCAGTACCAGACGAGGTGCTTGCAGTCGAAGATCATGGTTTTGGTGTTGCCGCGCTGGCGCTTCTGGCCGTTGACGTCGAGCCACATGTCGAGGCGCTGCGGGTCCTTGATCTCGTCCTTGGTGACCAACCAGGGGCCGATGGGTCCGAACGTTTCGGAGCTTTTGCCCTTGATCCATTGCCCGGAGCGCTCGATCTGGAACACGCGCTCCGAAACGTCGTTCGCCAGGCAATAGCCGGCGACGACATCCAATGCCTTGTCTTTCGACAGGTAGCGCGCGCGCTGGCCGATGACGATGGCGAGTTCGACCTCCCAATCGAGCTTGCTCGACTGCTTGGGAATGATCGTGTCGTCGTTGGGTCCGCAGATGCAGGACGTCACCTTGTTGAAGATGATCGGCTCTTTCGGAATCGGCGAGCCGGTCTCGGCCGCGTGGTCGGAATAATTGAGTCCGATGGCGATGAAATTGCCGATGCCGCCGACGCAGGCGCCGAGGCGTGGATTGCCGCGAACGAGCGGCAGCTTGTCGACCGCGGTCTTGCGAATCTTGGCGAGGCCCTTCGGCGACAGTGCCTCTCCGGCGATATCCGACACCACTTTCGAGAGGTCGCGGATGCCGCCTTTGGAGTCGATGATTCCAGGTTTCTCACGGCCGCGCGGGCCGAAGCGGACGAGCTTCATGGATTCTCCTCGGGCTGAAGGGGGCGAGTCGCACCAGGGGGCGCGATCATGCGTCGGGCGCCCGCGGCGGGCAAGAAATGCCCGCACGCGGCCGGTCAGCACGGTCTTCCGCAAAAGTGTGTCAAAGAAGCCACGAATGCGCCGCCTATTTGTTGCCGAACGGCAACAAACGCCGAGATATTGCGCAAACTAGCGCGTTTAGGCGGCTTTTCATTTGCAATTGGAACCCTCCGCGGACAGGATTACCCCCATGCACCTAGTCCGCGCGCCAAGCTGCAAGCGACGCGGGGTCAGGGGCCGACACACGATGGCAGGTCCGCTCCTCAGGACACTGCCGGGTCAATGGGCTTAATTGGGGGGTGCGATGGGGCCGGCGCGAGCCGGCCTCGTTCGCGTTTGGGCCCTCAGATTGCGCCCGGGAAGACGCCGCCGTCGATGAGCAGATTTTGCCCGGTGATGTAGCCGGCCTGTGCGGAGCACAGAAAGGCGCAGGCGGCGCCGAATTCATCCGGCGTGCCGAAGCGCTTGGCGGGCACGGTCGCCATGCGCTCGTTCCTGGCTTGCTCGATCGAGATGCCCCGGTTCTTGGCAACCCCCGCCATGTTCGATTGCAGCCGTTCAGTCTCGAATGTGCCGGGCAGGAGAAAGTTGATGGTGACGTTCGAGGCGGCGACCGAGCGCGCGACCCCGGCGAGGAAGGCGGTCAAGCCCGCGCGCGCGCCGGAGGAGAGATCGAGGCCGGTGAGCGGCATCTTCACCGAGCCCGAGGTGATGTTGACGATGCGGCCGAATTTCCTGGCGCGCATGGGGTCGATAACCTTCTGGATGAGCTCGATCGCGACCACCATGTTGCCGACGACGCCGTCGATGATGTTTTGACGCGTGAGCTCGCGAAAATCGCGGAACGGCGGCCCGCCGTTGTTGTTCACGAGAATGTCCGGCTCCGGGCAAGCGCCGAGCAGCGCCGCCTGGCCCGCCGGCGTGGCGACGTCGCCGGTGACCGCGGTCACCTTGGCGCCGGTCGCCTGCCGCATTTCGGCGGCGGTGGCATCGAGGCTCTTGCCGTCGCGCCCGTTGATGACGACGTCGCAGCCCGCCTGCGCGAGCGCGAAGGCACACGCGCGGCCGAGCCCGCGGCTCGAGGCACAGACGATCGCCTTGCGGCCGGCAATTCCGAGATCCATGGCTAGTCCTCCGGGGTGAGCTCACGAAGGATCAACGTTAAACCCACCTCGGGCGCGCGCCAAATGCCCGCCGATGCGCGAAGTTCGACGCTGCTGCCCCGGTTCTTGCAGCAGACTCCGTTCATTCCCGCGCATAGCGCGTCGGAAGACGCGCGTGAACGCGCTTATGCTGGGAATCCAGGGCCGCAGACCGTGGCCCTGGGTCCCCGCTTTCGCGGGGACGAGCGGATAGGAGTGTCTCTTGAGAGGCGCGTCAGACGGCGCCGCGCGATTCGAGCGGACGCATTTCGTTTCCGCGCCAGACGAAGCCGCGACCGAGCCAGCCGCCGATCCACAACAGCGGCAAGAGCGCGTCACGCAGCATCCAGGCGGCGGGCGATTTGAGGCTCAGATGCCAGCCGGCTGCGCGCGCGAGCGCGGCCTCGGCGCCATACCATGTGGCCGCGAATGCAACGACGCTGGCCAAAGGCAGGCCCAGCGCCGCGACGACATAGGCGGCCGCCGTGAGCGGGCCGAGACTGCCGCTCAAAATCTCCAGCGCATAGTACTGCCGAAACGAGGCCTGCCGCAGCTTCGCCCACCGCAGTTGACGCCCCCATACTTCGCCCGCGGAGCGGTAGCCGAGGGGCTGCTCGAACGGCGCCTCGACGAGGCGGACGCGCAGTCCCAAGTCGCGCACCACTTTGGTCGTGGCCGCGTCCTCCGCGGCCTCGGCGGCGAGCAATCGAATGCCGCCGGCCAGCTCGATCTGGCTGCGCCGATAGAGCATCGACTTGCCCTGGGCAAAGCCCAATCCGATTGCGGCCGAGGTATATTGCCATCGCAACTGGTAGGTATTGAGGAACGCGCATTCGAGCTCGGCCCAGAATCCCTGCGGACGGCCGCCGGCGGGCGGCGAGCTGACGACCCCGGTATCCGCGCGCCAAGCCGCGAGCAGGCGCTCGATGTAGTCGCGCGGCATCAAGACGTTGCTGTCCGCCATCACGATCCAGTCGTACGCGGCCGCGCGCCAACCCTTGCAGACGTTGTTGAGCTTCGGGTTGTCGCTGATCGTCTCGTTGCCGATGAGGAGCCGCGCGGCAACATGCGGATGCGCCGCGATCAGGCGCTGCACGAGCGGCACGGCGGCGTCGTGGGCATTCGCCGCGCAGAAGACGATCTCATAGCGCGGATAGTCGAGGTGGAAGGCGGAGCGCAGCGTGTCTTCGATGTAGTTTTCCATGCCGCAGACCGGCCGCACGAGGCTGACGCCGGCGGCGTCGGAGGGCGCGTGCGTGCAATCCCGTGCGCGCGTTGCGCGCCGCCCGGTTCGCCGCAGATAACGCGTCAGTCCGAGTAAACCGAGAGCCGTCTGTGATTCGGCGGGACGGGATAGCGACCTCGGCTTGCGGCATTTGCTCGTCGCGATCAGGATGCTGCCGAGGTGGGTGGCGGTTGCGACAATCGAATAGGTCGCAAGCGCCCAAATCGCAATCGTCATGACGCAGCTATGTCATGCAGGCGGTGACAGTCGTGTGACGAGCGCGGGGCGCGGTGCCGCAAATGCCGGCGTGGGTGCCCTTGCCGGGCAGGGCGTCGCGGCGCTACCGTCGGGCAATGCAACCATCGCCCGATCGTGCCCTGCCGACCGCCGCGGACGTCGATGCCGCCGCGCAGCGGCTTGCGGGCGTTGCGCTACACACCCCGCTGCTGACCTCGCCGGTGCTCGATGCGCTGACCGGCGCGCGCGTGTTCCTCAAGGCCGAGACCCTGCAGCGCACGGGCTCGTTCAAGTTCCGCGGCGCCTACAACAAGCTCTCCTCCATCCCGCCGGCGGAGCGCGCGGGCGGCGTGGTGGCGTTTTCCTCGGGCAATCACGCGCAAGGCGTTGCGGCGGCGGCGCGGCTGCTCGGCATGCCGGCGGTCATCGTCATGCCGGCGGATGCGCCGCGCCCCAAGCGCGAGCGCACCGCGGCGCTGGGCGCCGAGATCGTGCTCTACGACCGCGCGCGCGAAGACCGCCAGGCCATCGCGCAGGAGATCGCGGACAAGCGCCACGCCGCGCTGGTGCCGCCCTATGACGATGCGCTGATCATCGCCGGACAGGGCACGACCGGCCGCGAGATCGTCGAGGATCTCGCGGCGCAAGGGCTCGTGCCCGACATCATCGCGGTGACGGCATCGGGCGGCGGGTTGACCGCGGGAATCGCGCTCGCGGTGAAGGCGCGAATGCCGCAGGCGCGCCTCTACACCGCGGAGCCCGAGGGCTTCGACGATCATGCCCGTTCGTTCAAAAGCGGACGACGGGAAAAGAACGCCGCGCTCACCGGCACGATCTGCGATGCGCTGATGGCGCAGACGCCCGGCGAAATGACCTTCGCGATCAACCGCGAACTGGTCGGCGCCGGCGCAGCCGTGAGCGACGAGGAGGTCGCCGCCGCGGTCGCCTTCGCCTTTCGCGAGCTCAAGCTGGTGGTGGAGCCGGGCGGCGCGGCCGCGCTCGCCGCGCTGCTGTCGGGCAAGATCGACGTGAAGGGAAAGATCGCGGTCGCGGTCCTCTCCGGCGGCAACGTCGATCCGGAGCTGTTCTACCGGTTGGTGGCCTGATTAGTTGATTCGAATCAAGAATGAGCGACGGACTCGGTCTTTGCCCTCCCCCTTGTGGGGAGGGTCGGCGCCTTAAGCGCGTTTCCGCGCGTCTTCGACGCGCTATGGCGCCGGGGATGGGGTGGTGCGGTGAAATGAGCCGCATAAAAAGCCCCGAAAGGAAAACTAAGTGTCCCTCTCCAATTTCGACCGCTATCAGCGGATCGCATGGGCCTATGACCTGCTCGATCTGCCATTTGAATACGGGCGTTACCGCAAAATCAGGCCGCTACTTTTTCGGGGACTGTCGGGGCGGATATTGGAAGCTGGTGTCGGCACTGGCCGGAATTTCCCATTTTACCCGCCCACCTCTGAGGTCGTCGGTATAGATCTAAGCCCGGCCATGCTGGCGCGAGCAGAGTGCAGGCGGCACACGGCAGCCACAAAGGTCGAGTTGCGACAAATGGACGTGACGCAGCTGAACTTCCCCGACCGTTCCTTCGACGCGGCAGTCGCTACGTTCCTGTTCTGCACCCTTCCCGACGAATTGCAGATAGCTGGCATGAGGGAGCTAGGCCGAGTGGTCAAACCCGGAGGCATCATTCGATGCCTAGAATACACCCGCCCAAGCGGCGGCTTTCGCCGCGCGATGACGCGCCTTTGGGAGCCGTGGGTTTATTGGGCCTATGGAGCCGGGTTTGACCGTCAGACCGAAAGACATGTTCCAGAAGCAGGACTGCAACTGCGGGAATCCCGCTTTGTGGCCGATGAATTGATCAAACTTCTGGGGGCTGTGGCATGACCTCCGCAACGTACGTGTCAAGTATATAATTCCCCCACAAGGGGGAGGGGAGCCTATCGAATGCGCGACGCTAACGTGCTTCAAGCACAAGCGAGCCCACTATAGCTGCCAGACGACGACGAAGGACACATCGCAGTTGCTGTTCCCTCCTTTGTCGTCCCTCCATCCTTCATCTTCATTTACGTGGCGGCTCGCGGTCTTCTACGCCGCGCTCTTCGTCGCGCTCGGCGTGCAATTGCCGTTCCTGCCGCTGTGGCTCGCGGCCAAGGGGCTCGATGCCGGCGCGATCGGCGTCGCGCTCGCGCTCCCCATGATCGTGCGCGTGTTCGCGATCCCGCTTGCAACGCGCGGCGCCGACCGGCACGACGCGCTGCGCACGGCGATCCTGATCGCGGCGGGGATGGCCGTGCTCGGTTACGGCGTGGTGGGACTTGCGCAGGGCGCTGTTGCCATCACCATGGCGCTGGCGCTGGCGTCCGCCTTCTACACGCCGATCATGCCGCTCGCCGACGCCTATGCGCTGCGCGGTCTCGGCGGGCTTAAGCGCGCCTACGGCCCGGTGCGGCTTTGGGGGTCTGCCGCCTTCATCGTCGGCAGCTTCGGCGCCGGCCTGCTGCTCGAGCGCATCGCCGCGAGCGACCTCATTTGGCTCGTGGTGGCGGCGCTGACGATCACCGCGGCGGCGGCGTACGCGCTCTCACCGCTGCCTGCGCGCGAGAAAAGCTTATCCGCAACCCGCGTGTCGTCCGCGCAGGACCTGTTGCGCGATCACGCCTTTGTGGCGGCGGCGGCCGCGGCGAGCCTCATTCAGGCGAGCCACGCGGTCTATTACGGCTTCTCCGCGCTCGACTGGCAGGCCGCGGGCCTCGACGGCGGCGCGATCGGAGCGCTGTGGGCGCTCGCCGTCGTGGCCGAAATCGCGCTGTTCGCGATCTCCGGCCGCCTGCCGCTCGCCCCCACCACGCTGCTCATGCTCGGCGCCGCGGGCGCGGTCGTTCGCTGGAGCGCGATGGCGTTCGATCCGCCGCCGGCGCTGCTGGTGCCGTTGCAATGTCTGCATGCGCTGTCGTTCGGCGCCACCCATCTCGGCGCGCTCGGCTTCGTGGCGCGCGCGGCGCCGGCCGAACTCGGCGCGACCGCCCAGGGCTATCTCGCCGTCGCGCTCGGCCTGGTGATGGCCGCGGCCATGGGACTATCGGGCGTGCTCTATGCGCGCTTCGGCGGCCTCGCCTATGGCGCCATGGCGCTCGCGGCCGCTGCCGGCGGCATCTTTGCGTGGGTCGCCCATCGGCTCGCCGACGGGAGGTAACCAGCCATAGACGACACAGAGTGTGATGAGTCTAAATGGAGCTCAATCGCAAGTCTGATACATCGCCGTGAGCTCGCGGCCGCTGAGATACATCATGCGTGGGGACAGGCCGCCGCGGCGCGCGATCCAACTGCGCACGTTCTCCGGGTAGATGTCCATCAACAGCTGTGTCGCCTCGCGGCTCGTCACCTGCTGGCCATTGCCGCCGGGATGCCAGGCCGCATGGAAGCCGAGCCGCGCGCGCGGGGTCACGCAGATGCGCTCGTGCGGAATCACGCCGAGCAGCATGGTGCACGCCGACAGGCAGGGGCCGTCGATGACGACCCGCTCGCCGGAGCCGCGCAGCGCCACCAGGTTTTCGAGGTAAGGGCCGATTTGGCCGCCGGGATCCGCCTTGATTCTGACCGTCGCATGCGCAGTTGAAACCGCCAGCGCCGCCGCGACGGCGCCCGCCAGAACAGCGATTTTCATGCTTGCCCTCTCCGTGCTCCCGGCGCCGGCCCGGCAGAGGTGGCGCCGCCCTCGCACAGACCTTGAAAATCAAATGTGGACTAAATGTGAAAAGTCGTGCCGATCGGAGGGAACTTAGCCTGAACGTTGTTAACCGCTGAGGGGCGGTCTGGTAGGGGCGCACCGTGCCGCCGGCGCTCCGGCGGCGCCCGTTTCATCCCCACAGCGCCGGCGTCGGCGGGTGGACGCGGCTGCCGTCGTAGCGAAGCCCGTGCGGCCGGTCGCGCGCAAGCAGCAGCGCCCCGTCGAGATCGACGACACGCGCGCGCTGGGCAACAAGCATCGCCGGCGCCAGCGCCAGCGAGGTCGCGACCATGCAGCCGACCATGAGCGTAAATCCAAGCCGCTCGGCTTCGCCGGCCATGACCAGCGCCTCGGTCAGCCCGCCGGTCTTGTCGAGCTTGATGTTGACGGCGTCGTACTTGCCCACGAGCGAGGGCAGCGAGGCGCGAGCGTGCACGCTCTCGTCGGCGCAGATCGCAAGCGGCCGCGCGATGCGCGCGAGCGCATCGTCGTTTGCGGCCGGCAACGGCTGCTCGACCAGCGTGACGCCGGCCTGCGCGCAAGCGGCAAGGTTTGTTGCGAGGTCGTCCGCCGTCCAGCCTTCGTTGGCGTCGACGATGAGCTCCGCCCGCGGCGCCGCGCGCCGCACCGCGGCGATGCGCGCGGGATCGCCCGGCGCTCCGAGCTTGACCTTGAGCAGCGCGCGCTCGGCGGCCGCGGCGGCGGCTTGCGCCATCGCGTCGGGCGTTGCGAGCGAGATCGTCAAGGCGGTGGTGACGGGCTTGGGCGCCGCGAGGCCGAGAAGCTCGTGCACCGGCCGTGCGGCGCGTTTGGCCGCGAGATCCCAGAACGCGCAGTCGAGCGCATTGCGCGCCGCGCCGCCCGCCATGGCCGACTGCAGGCGTTCGCGATCAAGCCCGCGGGCAATGTCCGGGGCCATCGCCTCGATCGCGGCCGCCACGCCCTCGACCGTCTCGCCGTAGCGCCCATAGGGCACGCATTCGCCCCGCCCACGATGGCTGCCGTCGGAGAGCTCGGCGACCACGACGGCGGCTTCGGTCTTGGCGCCGCGGCTGATGGCGAACGAGCCGGCGATCGGCCAGCGCTCCACGCGGACGGAGAGGGCTAAGGCAGTCATCGTGAAGTGGAACCAGCGCGAGCAGCGAACTCGGTCTACTCCCTCCCCCGCTTGCGGGGGAGGGTGGGGAGGGGGAAAGGCTCTATCATATTGCGCGCCCCCTCGCTGTCCCTCCCCCGCAAGCGGGGGAGGGGACGCTGTGGCATCGTCCACCGTAGCGCAGTGGGTTCTACGTCACCAGAAACTGCTCTAAAAGAAAATGTCCTCGAGTAGGAGCCGTAAACGATGTCGCGTGTTGGCTGGACGAAACCTCCTTCAACTCGCCGCACCGTTTTCTGCGCGACAATCGTATTTTGCGTCATCGCGGCCATTGCTGTGACCGATGGACAAGGGCAAACAGCCGATAATTCCGCGATTTACCTCTACCAGGGCGCCGACCGCGGCGAGCGGCTGATCGCCAAGGCGCGCGAAGAGGGCACGCTCACGCTCTACACCTCGATGGCGACGACCGAATCGGGGCCGCTCGCCCTAGCCTTCGAGAAGAAATACGGCGTCAAGGTCCAAGTCTGGCGCGCGCTCAGCGAGAACGTGTTGCAGCGCGCCCTCACCGAGGCGCGCGGCGGCCGCCGCAGCATGGACGTGGTCGAGACCAACGCGCCCGAGGTCGAGGCGCTCGCGCGCGAAGGGGTGGCGGCGCAATTCAATAGTTCCCATATCGCCGATCTGCCGGCTTGGGCGATCCCACCCCATCGGCGCTGGTTCAGCGACCGCGCCAATCTTTGGGTCGTGGGCTACAACACGGACAAGGTCAAGCGCGAGGAGCTGCCCGCGGTGCTCGAGGGCTTCGCCGATCCGCGATGGAAAGGGCGCCTCGCGCTCGAGGCGACCGACAGCGACTGGATGTACGGGGTCGTGAGCTTCATGGGCGAGGCGCGCGGACTTGAGTTCTTCCGCCGGCTCGCAGCCTTGAAGCCCGAAATGCGCAAGGGCCACGTCCTGGTGGCGCAGCTCGTGGCCGCCGGCGAATTGCCGCTCTGCCTGACGACCTACAGCGGCAACGCCGACTCGATCAAGGCGAAGGGCGGGCCGATCGATTGGGCCGCGGTCGAGCCGCTGGTCGGGCGTCCGCAGGCGATCGCGCTGGCGGCGAACGCGCCGCATCCCCATGCGGCGCTCCTCTTCGCCGACTTCGTGCTCTCGCCCGAGGGGCAGAAGCTCCTCGGCGAACTGGGCCGCGTACCCTCGAGCCGAACGCAGAAGACGCTGCTCGACCAGTACAAATACGTCATGGTCGATCCGATCAAATCGCTCGCCGAGGCGCCCAAATGGGAGGGGCTCTGGAACGAGCTGTTTTTGAAGTAGTTTGAGCAGCGAACAGCGGCGCCGGCGGGACGTCAGACTGCGCGCTGTCGTCCCCGCGCATAGCGCGTCGAAGACGCGCGTGAACGCGCTTGTGCTGGGGACCCATATTCCAGAAGCGTAGAGCGTAGGGTGGGCAAAGGCGCGTCTTCGCGCCGTGCCCACGTGTCTTTCCCCAGCAGGTAGCCCCGATGAGCGAAGCGAAATCCGGGATATCATGCCCGCATGGTGAGGTATCGGCGCAACCGTAGTGAGCGACGGATTTTGGAGGGGTGCCCCGGATATCGCTTCGCTCATCCGGGCTACGCTGTGGCTTTGGCCGTCGCCTAAAACGAAACGGGCGCGCTGATCGCGCGCCCGCCCGTGTTGACCGTGCGCGCGCTCGCTCAGTCGAAACGGCCGGCGGCGTGGGCGAGCATGGTGTAGACCTTGCCCGTGTCCGAGGTGAGATAGCCGCGCGCCAGCATCTGGCCGCGGTCGTCGCGCGACACCTCGTCGAGCAGCCGCTCGAACTCGCTGACGTAGCGGTCGACGGTGCGCCTGAAATCGCTATCGGCCCGATAGCGCTTGCGGATTTCCTCGAACGCCTTCTGGCCCTGCATGGTGTAGAGCTTGCGCGTGAATACGTTGCGTTCGCCGCGCTTGTAGCGATCCCACAGCTCGGCCGCCGCGTCGTGGTCGATCATGCGGGCGATGTCTACGGCGAGCGAATCGAGGGAGTCGATGGTGTGGCGCTCCGGGCGCGTGGCCTCGGGCGGCGCTTCGCGCGGGGGCGGCGCTTCGCGTGGCGGCGGAGCCTCGCGCGCGGGCGCCTCGGCCTCGTGCGAGGCGCGCGTGAGCAGCTCGGAGAGCCAGCCCGTGCGCCCCCCGCCGGCCTGCGCGGGACTGAGCGCGGGTGCCTCGGCGCGCCGCGCCGGCATGACCGGCGGTGCGGCCACGCCGGTGATGTCCGCGCGCTGGCGGGCGGGTTCGGGCCGCGGGCTGCCGTTGGTGCGCGGCGGCTCCTCGCGGGCGACGCGACGGAGAGCCGCCTCCACCGGCTCCGCCCGGCGCGCCACCGGCTCGACCGGCTCCGTCCGGCGCGCCGCCGGCTCGATCGCGTCGAGGCTGCGGCTGTGGCGCGCCACGATCCGGTTGAGCTCGGCCAGCGCCTCGATCTGATCGACGATGACGCGCCGCATGTGGGAGGCGGTGTCCGCCGTCTCCTGCGGCAGCTCGAGGATGCCCTTGCGCAGCTCGGCGCGCGTGCCCTCGAGCTCACGGCGCATCTCGGCGGCCATCTGCTTCAACTCGTCGAGCACGTCGGCGAAGCGTTGCGCCGCCTGTGAGAGCATGCCGTGCGATTCTTCGCTCGCCTGCTCGTAGATGCTGCGCATCGCCTCGCTCAGGCGGTGACGCTCTTCCTCGGCGCCGCTGCGGATCGCTTCGAAATTCTCGACGATCGCCTGGGCGCCCGTGGTCGCGGATTCCGCGGTCACGCGGGCGATGTCGCGCGCCCGTTCGCCCGCGGTTTCGAACGATTGGTCGAGCACGCCGGCAAAGCGCGTGAGCCGCTCCTCCAGATCGCCGGCCTTGCCGTCGAGCGTGGTGGCCAGCTGTTCCAGCGAGGTACTGCGCTCGGCCAGCGCGCCGTCGGTGCGCTGATTGCTGGCGTCGATGAGCGCGACCGCTTCCGCGAGCGAGCGCGCATGGGCGTCGAATTGGCCCGCGACCTGGCTCAGATCGTTGAGCGTCTGCGCGGACATCGCTTGGAAGCTCGCGATGTTTCGCTCGACGTCGCTGTTGGCCGTGCCGGCCTTCTGCGCCACGTCGTTCATGGCGGCGACGAACTCGGACACCCGCGTGACCAGCGTGCTCTCGATGTCGCTCATGTTCTCGTGCGCGCCGCTGAGCACCTCCTGCAGCAGAATGTTGGCCTCGCGCAGGCGCTCGTAGAGTGCGGTCGTGTCCGACCGCAGCATGTTTTGCGTCTCCTGGATCTCGGTGACGGCGCTTGACGCCGTCTGCCTGGACTGCTCGACCGCCGCGTAGGTGGTCTCCTGCAGCTCCTTGAGCGTGCGGGCGATGGTCTTCGCCGCGCTTTCGGTGGCCATTTCGGCGGTTTCGCGCAGTTCCTTGATCGAACGGCTGACGGCTTCGCCGGTGGTTTCGGCCGCCGCGATGTGGCTCGTCTGCAAATCCTTGAGCGATTGATTGACGGCGCCGGTCGCGCTCTCGCTCGCCTGGCTGATGAGGCGCGCGATCTGCTCGCTGTTGTCCATCATGGTCTGGGTGAAGTTGAAGCCTTTGGCCTCGATCGCCTTGACCGCATGCTCGGTGACGCGGCTGACCTCGCTCACGAACTCCTGGCTCTTGTTGGTGAGCGCGGCGAGCAGGCCGCTCGATTTCTCGTCGACGATGCGCGTCATTTCGGCGGCGCGCTGCCCCACCGCCGTCGAAATCTCCTCGGCTTTGCCGACGAAATTGCGCGCCACCTCGGCGCTGACCGAAAGCAACGTGCGTTCCACCTCGCCGGCGTTCTGCTTGAGCACGTTGCTCACGCCGGTCGACATGCCGCTGATCACGCGCTCGGCGTCGTGCGCGCTCGCGCGGATCGCGGTCGTGGTGCTGGCCGCGAGCTGGGTCAGCGAACGCTCGGCCTCGGCGCTGTTGGTCTTGACCGCCTCGCCGAGCTGCTGGATGCGGGTGCTGATGGTGCTGGAGGCGGAGGCCGAGAGGTTGCCGAGCGAGCGCTCCGCCTCGCTGGTGCTGGCCCTGATCGCGCTGGTCAGTTGCTCCGTGCGCGTGTCGATCGCCTCGACGGTGGCCGTGGTCAGCTTTTCGATCGCCTGCGCGGCGTCGCCCGTATTGGCCCTGATCGTGCTGCTCAGATGCTCGGTGCGCGCGGTCAGCAACTCGGCGGCCGATTGGCTGCGCGCGTCGATTTCCCTGGTCAAGTTGTCGGTGCGGGCGGTCAGCAAGTCGGCAGCCGACTGGCTGCGCGTGTCGATTTCCCTGCTCAAGCTGTCGGTGCGCGCGGTCAGCAACTCGGCAGCCGACTGACTGCGCGCCTCGATCTCCTTGGTCAAGCTCTCGGTGCGCGCGGCGAGCAGGTCGACGGCGGATTGGCTGCGCGTCTCGATCTCCCTGGTCATGCTCTCGGCGCGCCCGCTCAGAAGATCTTCGAAACGACTGATGCGCGCATCCAGATTGTCGGCAACCTCCATCGCCTTGACGCCCAGCGTGCGGTCGATGTCGTCGATCTTGGCGCCGATGCTGTGGGCGAGCTGGGCGCCGCGCGCGTTGATGACGCCGCTGACGTCGGCGATGCGCTTGTCGAGCGCGCCCACCACTTCGTTACCGCCCTCGGTGATCTTCCTGGCGACGTCCGTGACGCGGGAGGAGAGCGCCTCGCCGAGCGTCTGGGTGCGCCCGTCGAGGGCGTCGCGGAAACGATTGAATTGCTGGTCGAGGCTCGCCGTGATCTCGGCCGACTTGACCGTGACGCGGGTGTCGAAATTGTCCAGGTAATCGCGCATCGCGCCCGAAATGTCCTGCGTGCGCTCGCCCAGACGCTCGACCATCTCGCCGCCGTAGGTCTTCACGGTGCGGTCGAACTCGGCAAGATGGCGGGTGATGAGATTGCCGAGCGTGCTGGCGTCGCGTGCGATCCGTTCGGCGAGCTCGGTGCCGCCGTGATTGAACATGTGCTCGAACGCTTGCAGCCGCGTCGCGAGCAAGTCGCGCACCGCGTCGCCGCGGTTGGCGATGACGTCGGAGAGTTCGCTGCTGCCCTGGTTGAACATGTTCTCGAACGATTGCAGCCGCGTCGCGAGCAAGTCGCGCACCGCATCGTGGCGGCTGTTAATCACGCCGGCGAGCTCGCTGCTGCCCTGGTTGAACATGTCCTCGAACGATTGCAGCCGAATCGCGAGCAATTCGCGCACCATATCGTGGCGACTGTTAATCACGTCGGCGAGCTCGCCGCTGCCCTGATGGAACATGTGCTCGAACGATTGCAGTCGGGTCGCGAGCAAGTCGTGCACCGCCTCGCCGCGGCTGGCGATCACGTCTGCGAGCTCGCTGCTGCCCTGGTTGAACATGTTTTCGAACGATTGCAGCCGCGTCGCTAGCAAGTCGCGCACCGCCTCGCCGCGGCTGGCGATCACGTCGGCAAGCGCCTCGGCGCTCTGGTTGAATTGACCGGTCAGCCGGTCGCCGTGCTGCACGAGGGTATCGGTGACGCGCGCGCCGGTCTGCTCGAGTTTGGAGACCACGTCTCCGCCGCGCAGGCTCAGATCGAGGACGAGGGAATCGCCGGTGTTCTTGAGCGTGGTGTTGACCTCCTCGACCCGGCTGGAAATGGTCTCGGAGAGCTGGTTGCCGGTATCGATCACGAGGTCGGTCAACTCCTGCGAGCGACGGCTCATCAGATCGAGAATTTCGGCGGACTTTTGCCCGAAATTCCCCGTCACTTCTTCGAGCCGCTCGGACATCGTGCGCTGGACATTGGCGGTGATCTCGGTGAACTCGTCGCCGATGTGATCGGTCTTGAAGTTGAGCGTCGTGCTCAAGCGGTCGCTGGCGGCGGAGATCGCCTGCGCGGTGTCGCGGCTGGTGCTTTCGAGGCGGGAGAGCAGGTCGCCGCCGCGCTCGCCGAGCGTCTGGATCATCGTGTCGCCGGCGTTGCCGAGCGCGCGCGTGATGTGCTCGGCCTTTTCGGAAAGGGCGTGAGTGATCCGCCGCGAAGCGTCGTCGACCTGCTCGGCAACGAGCTCGCTGACTTGGGAAATGTCGTGGCTGAGATCGAGGTGGACGCTGTTGATGGCGTCGCGGATCTGCCCGGCCTGGCCGACGAGGGTATCACGCTGGCTGCCCAAATCCTGCAGCAGCGCGCGGATGCGCACTTCGTTGTCGTTGTAGGCATGTTCGAGGGCGGAAACTTCGTTCGCCACCAGCGTCTCGAGCTCGGCGGCGCGCGCGAGCGCGCGCTCGACGCCATCGCCCATGGCGGTCACCTCGCGCCGGATCGCCTGCCCGACGGTGACGATCGATTCGCGCGCGACCGTCTCGGGCTCGGCGAGCCGCATGGCGACCTCGGCCATGGACTGGGTGATCAGCCGCAGTTCCTGCGAGCGCCACGCCATGTGGGCGAGCACGTAGAAGAAGATGATCGGCACGAGGAAGACGACGCCGAGCATGGCCAAGACGGGCGCCGCGAGGCCGCTCGGCCCGAGCGCGGACTGCAGTTCGGTCAGGTACATCCAGCCGAGCACGAGGCCGGCCAACACCCACAAGCCGGCGAAGACGGTCGCGGTGACGTAGGAGGTGTGCCCCGGCCGACGCTGCAGGGTCCGCAAGATCTGGCCGATGGATTCACGATCGTCGTTGGCGGCGCGGCGCAGCAGGCTCGGCTCTTCGGGTGCGCGCAGTTCTTGCTCAGGCGGGCGGAGCTCTTCCTCGCGCGTGGCGGAGGGCACGGTGCGCCACGGCGGCTCCGAGACCGGCTCCTCGGCCGGCGTCGTCTGCGCGGCGGGTGGACTGGCGGCTTCCGATTCCACCGCGGCATCGCGTGCCGTGAGCGCCTCCTGGATCGCCGAAAGCGCCGCTTCCGTCGGGTCCTTGATCTTCTTCGGAGTGTTTGCCATGTCCGTCGTCGCCTCGTACTACGCTGGACCAGAGCAGCGGCGGGAACGGAGCCTCACCGCGCTACGAGCGCGTCTTAGCCTTGAGATCCCCTCCGGAACCCCCTCGGGCAGCCGGCAGTCACGCGCCGCACAGACAATTCACCGCCGTTCGGCTATCCTATCGGCTTGGCATACCGAAGGAAACTGCTTGTTAAGGCGTCTTTAATCATCGTTAACGGCAGGCGCGCCATGGCTCGAGCACCGCAGGGCAAGGACAGCGCCCAAGGGGGCATCCAAGTGGGCATGCCGGGCGAGGATTTGGCGGGCGCGACGGCGACCGGCATAGGGCCGAGCGAGGCGCAGCGGCGTTATCTCGAGCGCGGCTTGACGCAGGCCGGCGGAAAGCTTCCGCTCTTCGACCGCGACGGCCGCGAAGTCTCGAGGAAGACCATTGAAGCGTGTGTGGCCCACGGCTGGGCCGCCCCCTGGGTGCATAACCCCATCAAGCCGGACTGGCTGGTGTGCCGGCTGACCGCGGCGGGGTATCGCGTGCTGGGTGGGGAACCGCCGTCCGAGCCCGCGGCCCCGCACGGCGCGCGTCGGCGATAGCTCTCCGTGATCCTCGCCCGTCGAGCCGTGCCGCCATCGACGTGGTCGACGATGTGATCGCCGCATGCGGGTCACAGCCGTCAGCGCCGGGTGCGTGCCCGCAAATCGCCGTCGATCGTCATCTGGCGTGCGCGCGCGCCAGCGGCTATAGGACGCCAGCGCTGTTGCGTATTGCTGAATTGTCCCGCCGATCGCATGCCCAAAATCACCTATATCGATCATGGAGGCACCGCCCGCACGGTCGAGGCCGAGCTCGGCTCGACCGTGATGGAGACGGCGATCAAGCACGGCATTCCCGGCATCGAGGCGGAATGCGGCGGCGCCTGCGCCTGCGCCACCTGCCACGTGCATGTCGATGCAGCATGGCGCGAGACGGTGGGCGCGCCTTCGCCGATGGAGGAGGACATGCTCGACTTCGGCTACGACGTGCAGCCGGACTCGCGCTTGTCCTGCCAGATCAAGGTGACGGCGGAGCTCGACGGCCTGGTGGTGCGCACGCCCGAGCGGCAGGCCTAGCAGCGCCGCCGCTACACATTCGCGCAACATCCACCCATATCAGGACACAACCGCAAGCAATCGAGCCGCCGGCGAGAACATATGAGCGAACCGATCAAGACCGACGTGCTGATCATCGGCGCCGGACCGTGCGGGCTGTTCGCGGTGTTCGAGCTTGGTCTGCTCGACATGAAGGCACACGTGATCGACATCCTCGACAAGATCGGCGGTCAGTGCGCGGAGCTCTACCCGGAGAAGCCGATCTACGACATTCCGGGCCTGCCCTACGTCACCGGGAAAGGTCTCTGCGACGCCCTGCTGGCGCAGATCAAACCGTTCGGGGCGACGTTTCATCTCCAAGAGATGGTGCAGACGATCGAGAAGATCGGCGATCCGCTGTTTCGCGTGAAGACCGATCGCGGCCAGGTGTTCGAAGTCAAGGTCGTCGTGATCGCGGCCGGAGGCGGCTCGTTCCAGCCCAAGCGGCCGCCGATCCCGGGCATCGAGGCCTACGAAGGCGCCTCGGTCTACTATGCCGTCCGGCAGATGGAAGCGCTGCGCGACAAGCGCGTCGTGATCGCGGGCGGCGGCGATTCGGCGCTCGATTGGACGCTCAATCTGGCGCCGATCGCGAGTCACCTCACGCTCATCCACCGGCGCAGCGAGTTCCGCGCCGCGCCCGATAGCGTCAACAAGATGATGAAGCTCGTCGGCGAAGGCAAAATCGATATGGTGTTGGGTCAGATCTCGGCGCTCGCAGGGGAGGGCGGACGGATCGCCAAGGCGATCGTGAAGCGCAACGACGGCTCGAATTTCGAAATCGCCTGCGACGCCCTGCTGCCGTTCTTCGGATTGACCATGAAGCTCGGTCCGGTCGCCGATTGGGGCATGGAGATGAAGGACGGCGAATATATCGTGGTTGACACCGCGGCGTTCGAATCGAGCGTGCCGGGGATTTTTGCGATCGGCGACATCAATTGGTATCCGGGCAAGCTCAAGCTCATCTTGTCGGGCTTCCACGAAGGCGCGCTGATGGCGCAAAAGGCGTACCACTACGTCTATCCGGGCAAGCGGCTGGTTTTTCAGTACACCACCTCGTCCACCAGCCTGCAGAAGAAGCTCGGCGTCGCGTGAGGCGGCGCGCAGCGGCGCTAACGTCGTCATTGCCGGGCATGACACCGCAAGTCGGGTTTACCCGACTTGCGGCGCATAATACTGCGCAACTCGGGCTTGCCCGAGTTGCGGTGCAATCCATCCACCTTCCTGAAACTTTTTGCGAAGACGATGGATGCGCGGGTCATAAGCGCGGTCACGCGCGTCTTCCGACGCGCTATGCCCGCGCATGACGGTTTGCGGAGTCCTGGCTAGCGCCCGGACGTCGGCAGCCGCGGAGCAAGCAAATTGGGCACCGGCGGCAACGGCTCGCTGCGCACGAGCGTGTCCGGCGCGCTCACGCCCAGCGCCTGGCGCGCGACCGGCAGCGCCGCGTCCGCCATGGCGGCGTGACCTTCGGCGGTGGGATGAACGGCGCCGCCGTAGACCGCCGCGAACACGCCCCAGATGGCATCGTGCAGGTCGCTCGGCTGCAGCACGGCGGGCAGTCCTTCCGGATAGGTCATGGCGGTGAAGTAGCTGTCGTTCGCCGTGCGAATCCAACGCGCGCGCGATGCGTATGGGCGAAACTCGCTCGCCGCATAGCCGCAGGTCATTGGATCGGTCGCGCCCTTCGTCAGGCTGCTCTCGAAGGTCTCGCCCTTGCCCGAAAAGCATTCGCGATCGAAAGCGGGATCGTCGTCGCTGCGCGCGCACGCGCCATGCGAGGCAAAAGCCGCCTGGTGGGCGTCGACAAAGGTCATGCGCTCGCTCGAGGGATCGCGGCAGCCCTCTTCGCAGCGCGCCAGCGCCCTGATCCCGGGCAGAAACTTTTGCGACACGAAGTTCACCGCTTGACGCAACCGCTCGCCGTCGACGGTGAAGGCCGGGTGCACGTCGAAGCCGTCGCGTCCGCCCGGACAGGGCGTGTTGGGGCCGGCAAGCGCGGGGTTGCCGTAGCTCACGTAGACGACGCGCGACAGATTTCCACCGACCAACGGCTTGAGCGCGGCGCGCGCCTTGGCGAAATTGCCGGGCAACTCGCGATCGAGCACCTTTTGCGCATCCTCGACCGAGGCGATGATACCGCCGCGATAGAGCAAGCTGCGTTCGGTTCCCGGCTCGATCATGACATTGGCGATGAGCCCGGAGAAAAAGATGTCGTTGGCGCCGATGGTGAGCAGCACCAGATCGAGGCTGCGGTCGGCCTGATGGCGGCGGGCCGCCGCCAGGAGCTCCGTCAACGCGGCGATCTGGGCGCGAACCGTCCCCGAACAGGCAGCGCCCGTGCCCGGGCTCGGGCACTCGCGCGCCCGCTGGTTGTTGAGGAATCCGGCATTGATGGTTGCGCCCGAGCAGCCGAGCGGAAGAAACGTGACGGAGAGATGCGGGTTCTCGATGGCGAGCGCGAGCGCGGTGCGCATCTGATAGCTGTAGAGCGAGCGGTGGCAGGGACCGCTGAGCCAGCCCGCGCTTTGCAGCGCCCAGTCGGCGGCGCGCGTGTCCTCGTTCGCCATCGTGGCGCAGGATTTGTTGCCGCTGAAGCCGGCGCGTCCCGGCCGGTAGTATTCACCGCCGCCGAACCGCTTGAAGCAAAAGCCCTGGTCTGAGAGGCGCACCGCCCGGTCGGGATTGCCTTCGCCCGCCGCGATCGAGTCTCCCATGCCGGCGATGAGCGCATCGCGCACCACGATCTCGCTGACCAGCCGCAGCGCCGTGCCGTCCGTCAAAATGACGTCGACGCTGGCGATGGTCGGCCGGTTGCTGACGAGACGAGCCTTCACCTCTTCGTCGCAAGGGCCGCTCACTTGCCGCGAGTGGCCGTCGCCGTCGTCGAAGCTCCAGGCGCAACCTTCATTCGCCGGCACGGTTCCGGCCAGCATGACGCCCACGCGATGATCGCGCGGGGCAAGATAGCTCTCGCGTTCGCCGTCGCGATCGCAGGATTCCAGGAGCATGCCCGCACGGTCGACGCACAGCCGCTCGATCATGTCGCGCGCCCAGCCGCGGCCGTCGGTCTCGCTCGCCAGGCGCCGCTCGGCCGCGAGCACGCCGTCGCTGCGCATCGCGGCAACGTGACGCTGGAAGTCGGCCTCGTTGCGGAACAGGCGGAATCGGTTCTTGACCTCCCACTCGATGTGCGGTGCGGCCCCGGCTGCGGGCTGCGCGTGGACCGCGTGTCCGCCCCAGGTCGAGAACACAAGGAGGAAGCCGACGACAAAGAGAGAGCGCATGGCATCTGCCGCGATCGACTATGGCTCCTGATTAGCACGGCGGATGCGGCGGAAATGTGAGGTCGGGGCGGCGCCGGACGCCGCAGCTAAGTTGCTATCGTTGCAGCGGTTTCGACCATCCGCCACGATGTGAAAAGCGCGCGCCCGAGGGGAACGCAAGTCCTTCGCCGGGGCAAGTCCTTCGCCGGGGTCAGCCTCGGCGCACTTCGTCGATGCCGCATTCAGCTAGATTCGTCAGTTCCAGTACTGGGGCGATTGTCCGCGACTCCTCGCAAGCGCGTTCACGCGCGTCCATAGCCCGTCGAAGACGGGCGTGAACGCCCTTAACGACGCGCCATGCCCGGCAATGACGGTGGACAGGTCGGTGGCGGCGGTGGGGCGCTGCCCACCGCCCGCGGCCGCCGAACTTCTCGACCGGGCAAACTTTCCATGAGCGCAATTTTTTTGTAATTGTTCGGCAACGAACAAGCCGGGAGGATGACATGACTGGACTACGCGTGGGACTTGGCTGCGCCATCGCGCTGCTGCTCGGCGTTGCAACCGCGAGCGCGCAAGGCACCGTCAAGATCGGGCTGATCAACGTTCTGTCCGGCCAGTTCGCCGACGCCGGCATCCAGCTCGACAACGGCGTCAAGACCTACATGAAGCAGCACGGCGACACCGTCGCCGGCAAGAAGATCGAGATCATCCGCAGAGACGTCGGCGGCCCGGCGCCCGACGTGGCCAAACGCTTCGCGCAGGAACTGGTCGTGCGCGACGGCGTCGACATTTTGGCCGGATTCCTGCTCACGCCGAACGCGCTTGCGGCCGCCGACGTCTCGGCGCAGGCGAAGAAGTTCATGGTGGTCATGAACGCCGCCACCTCGGTCATCATCACGAAGTCGCCCTACATGATCCGCACGTCCGTCACCTTGCCGCAGGTGATGGAGACGTTCGGAACCTGGGCGGCCAAGAGCGGGCTCAAGAAATGCTACACGATGGTGACCGATTACGGTCCGGGACACGATTCCGAGGCCGCCTTTCAGCGCGCGTTCAAGGAGGCGGGCGGCGAGATCGTCGGCTCGGTGCGTTTCCCGGTCGCGAACCCGGATTTCTCGGCCTTCGTCCAGCGCGCCAAGGACCTGAACCCGGAGTGCATCTACATCTTCATCCCCGGAGGTGCTCAACCGGCCGCGCTGGGTAAGGCTTTTGCCGAGCGCGGCATCGATTTCAGCAAGACCAAGGTTTTGGGCTCGGGCGAGACCACGGCGGAACAGGCGCTCAAGACGATGGGCGACGCCGGCCTCGGCATGATCTCGGCCTGGCATTACGACTACAAGAGCGACGCGCCGCTCAACGTCGAGTTCGTCAAGGTGTTCAACGAAATGCACGGGCGCAACCCCGACTTCTTCTCGATCGGCGGCTATGACGGCATGCATGCCATCTACGAGGCGCTGAAGAAGACGGGCGGCAACACCGACGGCGATGCCTTGATCGCGGCGGCCAAGGGGCTGAAGTGGCAGAGCCCGCGCGGACCGATGTCGATCGACCCCGATACCCGCGATGTGGTGCAGACGATCTACATCAGGCGGGTGCAGAAGGTCGGCGGCGAGCTCGTCAACGTCCCGTTCGACAAGATCGAGAACGTCAAGGATCCGACGCGCGCGCGCGGCGGCTAGGGTTCGACCCCGGAGTTCGTAAGCCCTTACGGCGGCGGCTGCGCGCGGCGCAGGCGCGGCAGCATGGCTGTCCCCCGCGGTTTGGACGTGTGGTAGGTCTTGGACGCCACAGGGGAGGACAACGATGCGAAAGGCTCTGGTTGGATTTGCCACGATTGCCGCAGCCGTTCTCGCCGTCACGTCCGCACACGCCCAGCAAGCGATCAAGATCGGCGTGATCCTGGCCTATTCCGGGCAGTTCGCCGATCCGTCGGCCCAGATGGACAACGGCATCAAGCTCTACATGAAGCAGCAGGGCGACACGGTTGCCGGCAAGAAGATCGAGCTCATCCGCAGGGACACCGGTGGGATTGCGCCCGACATCGCCAAGCGGCTGGCGCAGGAGCTGATCGTACGCGACAACGTCGACATGCTGGTCGGCTTTGCCCTCACGCCCAATGCGCTCGCCGCTGGCGACGTGTCGGCGCAGGCGAAGAAATTCATGGTCAACATGAACGCGGCGACCGCGATCATCACGACCAAATCGCCCTACATGGTGCGCACGTCGTTCACCGTGCCGCAGTTGAACCAGACGCTCGGGAGCTGGGCGTACAATCGCGGCATCCGCAAAGCCTATACGATGGTGTCCGACTTCGGTCCCGGGCATGACGGCGAAGCCGCGTTCCACAAGGGATTCAAGGATGCGGGCGGTGAGATCGTCGGCGCGGCGCGTTATCCGGTGGCGAACCAGGACTTCTCCGCCTTCGTCCAGCGTGCCAAGGACGCCAACGCCGACGCCATCTACATTTGGACCCCGGGCGGCCCGCAGCCGGCGGCCATCGGCAAAGCGCTCGCCGAGCGCGGCGTCGATCCCAAGAAGACCAAAGTTCTCGGACAAGGCGAATTGACCTCGGAAGACGCGCTGAAAAACATGGGTGAAGCCGGCCTCGGCATCATCACCGCCTTCCATTACGACTACAACCATCAGTCCGCGATGAACGCGGCCTTCGTGCAGAGCTACAAGGATGCTTTCGGACGCAATCCGGACATGTTCTCCGTTGGCGCGTTTGACGGCATGCACGTCGTCTACGAGGCGCTCAAGAAGACCGGCGGCAAGACCGACGGCGAAAGCCTCGTCGATGCCGCCAGGGGAATGACCTGGGAGAGCCCGCGCGGCCCGATGACGATCGATCCGCAGACCCGCGACGTCATCCAGACCGTCTATATCAGGCGCGTGGAGAAGGTCGGCGGACAAATCGTCAACGTCGAGTTCGACAAGATCGACAACGTCAAGGATCCGTTCAAGGCCGGCATGAAGAATTAGTCCCATGTTCGAGTGGAAGGGATTCAGCGCGAGCGGCGAACTCGCTCTGACCCTCTCCCCGCCGTTGCGGGGAGAGGGTAGCGAGCCCGCAGAGCGGGCGAGCCGGGTGAGGGGCGAGTGAGCACTTCTGCCCCTCACCCGGCCCTCGCTGCGCTCGGGCCACCCTCTCCCCGCCATAGCGCGTCGAAGACGCGCGTGAACGCGCTTGAGGCGGGGCGAGGGTCGCGGGCTTCGGCATGATTTCCTCCGTCTTCGGCGTCCTGTTCGACGGCTTCGCCTACGGGATGCTGCTGTTCATCCTGTCGGTCGGCTTGTCGGTGACGCTCGGCATGATGAATTTCGTCAACCTGGCGCACTGCAGCTTCGCCATGCTCGGCGGCTTCGTCACCGTGACGCTGACGAACGAGCTCGGCTGGCCGTTCCTGGCCAGTCTGCCGTTGGCCTTTGTTTCGGCGGCGGTGGTGAGCGTGGCGTTCGAGCGCGTGCTCTATCGGCGACTCTATCGCGCGAGCGATCTCGACCAATGCCTCCTGACGATCGGCATCGTCTTCGTCTCGGTCGCGGTCGCAGCCTATATCTACGGCACCATCCAGCAGCCGCTGAACCTGCCGTCGTATCTGCGCGGGAGCGTCTCGATCTGGGGCCAGAGCCTCGGCGTGTACCGGCTGTTCCTGATCGCCGTGTCGATTGCGATCACCGCGGTGCTGGTCGCGGCGCTCGAATACACCCGCTTCGGCGCCAAGGTGCGCGCCGCGGTCGACAACCAGCGCATGGCGCGCGCTCTCGGCATCGACGTCGACCGCGTCTTCGCCATCACTTTTGCGCTCGGCAGCGGGCTTGCGGGCCTCGGCGGCGCGCTCGCCATCGAGATCGTCGGGCTCGATCACGCATTTGCCTTCACCTATCTCATCTACGTCTTGATCGTGGTTGCCGTCGGCGGGCTCGGCTCCATCGGCGGCTCGTTCGTCGCCGCGAGCCTGCTCGGCATCAGCGACATGGCGGGCAAATATTATTTTCCCGAGCTCGGCGCGTTTCTGATCTATTTCGTCATGGTGGCGCTATTGATGTGGCGGCCGATCGGCCTGTTCGGGAGACGCTAGTGTGGTGGATTTGAAGGTCCTACCATTGTAGCCGCGAGCTCGCATAGGACCTTCAAATCCAAAACCACACTAGAGTCATAAATTTGCTGGTGTCCCTTTGATTCCGAAGTTCGCATCAGGGGGTGCCGCTAGGGTTTGCGAACTTCGGAATCGGGACACCAGCCGATGACCTCTGCCGCGGTCGCTGAGCCGCAACGCTATCTCGAGACCCAGATCCGCTGGCGGCCGGTGGAGATCGCGTTCTGGCTCGCAACGCTGCTTCCCTTCGTGCTCACTCCCAACTATCTCGTGCTGGCGAGTCAGATCGCCATCACCGCGCTGTTCGCGTTGTCGCTCGATCTCATTCTCGGTTATGCCGGCATCGTGTCACTCGGCCACGCCGCCTATTTCGGCTTTGGCTCCTACACCGCGGGCCTGATCGCGAAATGGGGGTGGGGCGAGCCGCTAACCGGTCTGGTGATCGCCGCCGCCGCCGCCGGCGTGCTCGGATATCTCACGAGCTTCATCATTGCCCGTTTCCGCCACCTCGCGCTGATCATGATCACGCTCGGTCTTGGCCTGTTGCTGGCCGAGGCGGCCAACAGCGCAAGCTGGTTGACCGGCGGCGCCGACGGTCTGCAGGGCGTGCGCATGTGGAAGCTCCTCGGCGTTTTCCAATTCGATCTCTACGGCACCACCGCTTACAGCTATTCGCTCGCGGTGCTGTTCGTCTGCTTCCTGGTGGCGCGGCGATTGATCAACTCGCCGTTCGGTCTTGCCTTGCGCGGCATTCGCGAGAACGCGATCCGCATGCCTGCGATCGGGGCGCCGACCCGCGCGCATATCCGCAAGGTCTACACCATCGCCGCGGTGATGGCCGGCGTGGCCGGCGCCTTGCTCGCCCAGACGACGGAGACGGTCTCGCTCGAAACGCTGAGTTTTCAGCGCTCCGCCGACGTGCTGGTGATCCTCATCCTCGGCGGCGCCGGGCGGCTCTATGGCGGCCTCGTGGGCGCGATCATCTACATGGTGGCGCGCGACCAGTTCTCCGGCATCAACCCGCAATACTGGTATTTCTGGATCGGAACGCTGCTGGTCGCCGTGGTGATCTTCCTGCCGAACGGCGTCCTCGGCGGAGCGGCGCGGCTCGTCCGCCTGGGGCGGAGCCGAGCGTGAGCACCTCGGCGCTGTCGACGCGCGGCTTGGACAAGAGCTTCGGCTCGCTTGTCGTCGCGAGCGATATCGACCTCGATCTCCCGCCGGGCGAGCGCTACGCGTTGATCGGGCCGAACGGCGCCGGCAAGACCACGCTGATCAATCTGATCACTGGCATGGTCAAGCCCGACAAAGGCCAGATCTTTCTCGGAGCAGACGAGATCACGATGCTCAGGCCCGAGGAGCGCGTCAAATGCGGCCTCGTGCGCACCTTTCAGATCAACACATTGTTCCCCCACCTCAGCGCGCTCGAGGCGGTGACGCTCGCGGTGTGCGAACGGCGGGGCTACGCCGGCAGCTGGTGGGAGAAGCTGCCCGCCTATGGCGATGCGATCGAGGAGGCGTATGCGATCCTGCTGTCGCTGCGGCTCGCCGCGAGCTGCTATCGGCCGACCCGCGAGCTCGCCTATGGCCAGCAGCGGCTGTTGGAGATCGCGCTCGCGCTCGCCACCAAGCCGAAGGTGCTGCTGCTCGACGAGCCGGCGGCCGGCGTGCCGCAGCAGGAGAGCGCCGAGCTGTTCTCGGTCATCGCCGGCCTGTCGCAGGAGATCGCGGTGCTGTTCATCGAGCACGACATGAACGTCGTGTTCCGTTTTGCACAGCGCATCATCGTGATGGCCGCCGGACGGATTCTGCTGCAGGGTACGCCCAAGGAAATCGCCGCCGATGCGCGCGTGCGCGAGGTCTACCTGGGTCGCGCGCGCCATGGCTGAGGCGTTGCTCGCGCTCGACGACGTGCGCGCTGGTTACGGCGACGCCATCGTGCTCGACGGTATCACGCTCGACGTCGCCGCCGGCGGCAGCCTCGCCGTGCTCGGACGCAACGGCGTCGGCAAGTCGACGCTCCTCCTCACCATCATGGGCTTCACGCGCGTCAGTCGCGGCGCCGTCGTTTGGCGCGGGCGCGACATCACGCGCCTTGCCCCGCATTGGCGCGCGCGCACCGGCCTCGGCTGGGTGGCGCAGGAGCGCGAAATCTTTCCCTCGCTCAGCGTCGAAGAAAACCTCGTGGTCGGGTCGCGAGCGGGGCGGTGGGACCTCGAGGCGGTCTACGGGTTGTTTCCGCGGTTGAACGAGCGGCGCGCCAGCAGGGGCAATCACCTGTCGGGCGGCGAGCAGCAGATGCTGGCGATCGCGCGCGCGCTGATGACCAATCCGACGCTGCTGTTGCTCGACGAGCCGCTGGAGGGGCTTGCCCCGATCATCGTCGAGGAGCTGGCCGCGGCCATCCGGCGCATGACCGCGGACGAAGGCACAGCCTTCATCCTGGTCGAGCAGCACACCGAGGTCGCATTGTCGTTAACCGACGACGCGATCGTGCTCGAGCGCGGCAACATCGTGCACCGCGCGCGCTCGCGAGACTTGCTGAAGGAACAGGCGACGCTCGACCACCTGATCGGATTGCGCCTGGCGGAACAGCCGAACGCGCCGTGACGTTTCATACCGAATCCGAGTCATCAGCTCATATACTGTCGTCCCCGCGCAAGCGGGGACCCATAATCACGGCCTCTGGAATATGGGTCCCCAGCATAAGCGCGTTTACGCGCGTCTTCCGACGCGCTATGCGCGGGGACGACGCAATGTGGTGCCGAGTCAATCAGCCGGTCAGCGTGAAAAGCGTCAAAGCTTCTCCGCGATGAATTTCAGGATTTCCGCGCATTGCCGGTTCACGTCGTTGGTCGCTTCCCCCGCATGCGGTGCTTCGGCCTGGATGGCCCTCGACACCGCTTCATCGAGGAGAACCCTCACCGCCTCGTCGCGGGTGAGCACGCCCTTTCTGACCAGAGCCCGAAACAGCGCGACCGTGGCGGTGAGCGCCGCCATCGTATACGCCGCGTCTTCGAATGCGTTCATGTCGCACTTTCCGGTGATGGTCCAAACCGCAGCCGGATTCTCACGTCACTTGCCCAGATCGACGCGTCAAGACGCTCGTGCTTGCTCGAAAGCGATCCGGCCGCCGCGGACGTGGGGGTTGCATCTCGAGACTGCCACGACCGCGGGATGGTGCCGAGATCTGTGATTGCAATACAACACTTCGCCGCAAAATCGGGACCGCAAGGGGTTATCCTCTTGCATCTCGCCGCACGGCATCAATAGTGCTGATGGGACAGTAGCGCCGCTCGCGTCCTCATCGGCAAGCGGCGCGCTGGCCGCGTGTTGAGAGTGTGTGATGTCGTCGTATGTCATGTACTGCCGGGCCCAGGCCGCCGAGTGCGCGCGGCGGGTCAAATTGGCGAGTTCGCCGGAGATCGCGGCCAGCCACCGCAGTTTGGGGCTGCGATGGCTCAGACTGGCGGAGAAAGCGCAGGCGGCACCGTTCGGGCGAACGAGCAAGCCGGAGCCCGCTGCCCAGGCCGCCCGTCCTTAACGACCGGCTTGTTCAAGCGACGCGACTCAGCACGCACGCCGCTAAGCACGCAGGCCCCGGCCAATGACGTCGGCGCCTAGCGCGCCGCGGCGATGACGGCGTCCTCGTAGGTACCCGAGCCCATTCCGCTGTCGGCGAAGATGCCGTGGTCGGCGATCCATTTGAAGGTCTCCTCGTAGACCTCCTTGGTGTAGGTCTCGAACACGAGGCGCTCGCCCGGACCCCAGCGGCGCGTGTCCATCATGGCGTGGTAACGCGTGGGGAACTCGTTCTTGTAGTAGTGGGTATAGCGATCGGGGCGCAGATCGATGTCGCGTTGCGCGCGCTTGAGCGCGCGGAAGAACTTGCGCAGATCTTCGGGATCGGGATCGCCGGTCACCATGGTCGCGATCATGAACGTCGTGTCGATCACTTTGCGGAAGCCAAGCTGTTCGGCGAAGTAGTAGGGGCCGCTGAACAGGGCCGAGGCCTGCGCCTTGCGATCGATGAGCTGATCGAGGCGATGGAACAGCATGCCGTCGGCGAAGGTCAGATTGATCTTGTCGGCCGGGATAAATTGCTCGAGCGCCTGGATGGTCGAATAATGGCTGCCGGACTGATAGCCGACGGCGATGGGAACGCCGGCGAGGTCCTCGGGTTTTCTGACCGGCGAATCCTGGGGCACGAAGACGCCCGACGGCGCCACGGAATAGACGCCGGCATAGAGCCGGCCGTTGCCCTTCGAGGCGGCGACGCCGACGGTCCAATGGCAGGCGCAGCTCACGTTGGAGGTGCGGCCGCGCTCGAACGACTGCATGGCGCCGACCTTGTCGCCCTTGTAATGGTGCGTGCCGTCGGTCGATTTGATCAGCTCCTGAAAGACGTAATCGAGGCCTTCGTCCTTGAAATATCCCTTCTCCTCGGCCACCCATTCCTGCAGCCGAAAGTGCGGCTCGATGATGAATTTTTCCTTGCTCATGTTCGGCTCCTTCTCATGTCGTTTCGTTGCATCTCGACTTGGCTCAGCAGCAGGCGGGGTTTTTTCCACGCGTGTCGCGGTGCTCCGCAACCCGCCGCGCGCCGATCATCTTCACGTGCTCGTCCATCAGCCGGCGCGCGCCGGCGCCGTCGCGCATTTCGATCAGTGACGCCAATTCCTTGTGGGCGTCGAGGACACGGCGCGCCACGCTCGGCGTGAGCGTCGGGTTATGCGCGGGCCAGGAGACGTGCTGCAGCGAGATGAGCTGCACCACCAAGACGCGGTTGTGGGACGCTTCGGCGACGGCGAGATGGAATTCGCGCGACGCGCGCGTGAAACCGCCGACGTCGTTGATTCCGCGCTCGGCCTGCGCAATGAGCTCGCGCAGCCGGGCGTGATCCTCGGCGGTGGAATTGACGGCGGCGAGCTCGGCGGCGCGGCATTCGAGGGCGCGCTGCGCATCCATGATCTCGCCGACTGAGACGCCGGCGAGATCGAGTTGCACCGCCAGCGCCTCGGCGAACAGGCGGGCATTGCCTTGCGCGATACGCGCCCCGCCGCCGGAGCCGACCTTGATCTCGACCACGCCTTGGGCTTCCAACGTTCGCAACGCGTCGCGCGCGACGATGCGGCTCACGGCGAACCGCTCGGCAAGTTCCTTTTCAGTGCCGAGGAAATCGCCCGGGCGCAGCTCCTTGGCGAACAGCGCGTCGCGCACCTGGGCGACGATCTGCGTCGACATGGTCGCGGTGCGGAAGGGAATGACCTTCCGCTCGCTGCTCTTCATGGCCGGATGCAGCCGCATGCAAGCTCCACAGCGTTCGCGCCTTGCTCAATCGCGAGAGGGGGCGAGGCGTGCAAAAGTAGCAACGATCATAAAGATGATATCTTTAGTCCAATCACAGGTCAACCCTCGCCGTGCGCCCCATCGCGGTCACTTCTTCAGGCCCGCGGCCTGGGCAACCCCACCCCAGCGCTTGCTCTCCGTCTCGATGTGTCGGCCGAATTCTTCGGGACCGCCGCTGAGCGGGTCGATGCCCTGCGGCCGCCAGGCCATCACCACCTCGTTTGAGGCCACCGCCTCGCGCACGGCGCGCGCCAGCTTGTCGACGATATCGCGCGGCGTCCCGGCCGGCGCCATGAGGCCGAACCAGATCGAGGTGTCGAAATCAGGCACGCCGGCTTCCGCCATGGTCGGCACGTTCGGCAAGATGCCCGGACGTTTCGACGCCGCCGACGCCAGGGCCCGCAGCGAACCCGCTTCGACCTGGGAGATCACCGCGGAGGCGGGGGAAAACATCATCGTCACCCGACCGGCGAGGAGATCGGTGGCGGCTTGCGGGCTACCCTGATAGGGCACGTGCACGAGCTTGATGCCTGCGCGCATGCTCAGGAGCTCGCCCGAGAGATGTGGCGCCGTGCCGACGCCGGTGGAAGCGTAAAGAATCTCGCCCGGCTTCGATTTGGCTAGCGCGATCAGCTCCTCCACATTCTTCACGCCGGTCGAAGGAGGCACCACCAGGATGACGGCTGCGGTGTTGATCAGTGCGATCGGCGTAAAGTCCTTGATCATATCGAACGAGAGGTTGGGATTGATCGCCGCGTTGGTGATATTGGCGGACGACGCGATGAAGAGCGTGTAGCCGTCGTTCGCGGCGCGGGCGACAAATTCGGCTGCAAGACTTGATCCAGCGCCCGGCTTGGCTTCGATGACGAATTGCTGGCCGAGAACTTGGCCCATGCGCTGCCCCAGCACGCGCGCGGTAATATCGGCGGCTGACCCGGGAATGAAGCCTACGATCAACCGGATCGGGCGGTTCGGATAGTCGCTCTGGGCCAATGCCGCGGGGAGGCTCGCGAGCAAGAGACATGCGACCGCAAGGCCAAGCCGCTTCGCTGCGCGCATTGCTCCATTCCTTCTCGCCCGCCGCTTTGCGCCCATGTCCTTGGGCCCGCCGCCTGGACGAGCGTTGCCCATCGTTTCATCTCGCCGTCGCAGTGCCGCATACGTCGCGAACCGCGCCTGCCTGCTCATGGGCGCCTCTGTCTTTTTCCTGCAGCAAAGCATGTTACGCGTTCCCCCTTCGCGCGGGACCATATTGCGCGAACCACGCGCGCGCCATTCTGTCGCGCCACGTCGATCGGGGTTGGGCGATTGGCCCGTCGCCTGAAACGAGCCTTGACCGCTTCGCGTAACGGCGCAAGCTAGCGCCATGTTCGTTGCCTTCTTCCACGAGCTCAAAACCGCCGGCGTGCCGGTGACCCTGCGCGAATACCTCACGCTGATGGAGGCGATGGAGCAGGATCTCGCCGGCCGTCGGGTCGAGGACTTCTACTATCTCGCGCGCACGGCGCTGGTGAAGGACGAACGCAACCTCGACAAGTTCGACCGCGTCTTCGGCCATGTGTTCAAGGGGCTGGAGTCGATGAGCGAGGCGCTCAGCGCCGAGATCCCTGCGGAATGGCTCAAGAAGCTCGCCGAAAAATATCTCACCGAGGAAGAGCGCAAAGAGATCGAGGCCGTCGGCGGGCTCGACAAGCTGCTCGAACTTTTGCGCCAGCGCATGCGCGAGCGAAAAGGGCGCCATCAGGGCGGCAAGAAATGGATCGGCACCGCCGGCACCTCGCCGTTCGGCGCCTACGGCTACAATCCCGAAGGCGTGCGCATCGGCCAAGACGGCAACCGCAACTTCCGTGCCGTGAAGGTGTGGGACCGGCGCGACTTCAAGGATCTCGACGACCGGGTCGAGCTCGGCACCCGCAACATCAAGATCGCGCTACGCCGCTTGCGCAAGTTCGCCCGCACCGGCGCGCCGGAGGAGCTCGACCTCGACGGCACCATCAAGGGCACCGCGCACAAAGGCTATCTCGACATCCTGATGCGGCCGGAGCGGCACAACGCGGTCAAGGTGTTGCTGTTCTTCGACATCGGCGGATCGATGGATTGGCACGTCAAGTCGACCGAGGAGCTGTTCTCGGCCGCGCGCAGCGAGTTCAAGCACATGGAGCATTTCTACTTCCACAACTGCCTGTACGAGAAAGTGTGGAAGGAAAACCGTCGTCGCTTCGACGACTCGACGCCGACCTGGGGTGTGCTGCACACCTACCCGCATGACTACAAAGTGATCTTCGTCGGCGACGCCGCGATGTCGCCCTACGAGATCATGGCGCCGGGCGGTTCGGTCGAGCATTTCAACGAGGAGACCGGCGCGGCCTGGATCGAGCGCGTGGCGCGAACCTATCCGGCCTGCGTGTGGCTCAACCCGGTCGCGGAGAAGGAATGGGACTACACCCAGTCGATCCGCATCATGCGCCAGCTCATCGGCGAGCGGATGTATCCGCTGACGCTCGAGGGGTTGGACAAAGCGATGCGGGAACTGGTGCGGTAGACGTCGCCGGATTGCTGCAACTGCGTTCGCAGTATTTCCGCTTGCCTCGATCCGTCATTGCCGGGCCTGACCCGGCAATCCATCTTCTTCGCGAAACGCTTTTTGCGAAGACGATGGACCCGCGGGTCAAGCCCGCGGGTGACGCGTGTGGGTACGCGCTCAGTCAAACGAGCCAGAAAATCGCTAGAAATTGCTCGGCGTTCCGACCCAGCGGCCCATGCGGGCCAGGTGGCGCGAGATGGCGATATCCGTGACGCGTCCGATCAGATTGACCACCGGCACCGGACCGTGCGCCACCCTGTCACGACTGTCGACGCTGTTGGCGCGGTTGTCGCCGAGCACATAGACGTATCCGAGCGGCACGCGCATTTCCGCCTCGTTGGCGAAACGCGCCTGCGCGTCGCCGGCGTCGACATAAGGCTCCGCCACCATCATGCCGTTGACGACGGCGTGACCACCTTTGATCGCGATGCGGTCGCCCTCCACGCCAACGATGCGCTTGATGTAGTGGACCTGCTCTTGCTTGGGGTGCACATAGACTACGACCTCGCCACGGCTGGGGTGGCGGCTGCGATAGTAGGTTGCATCAGCGAGAAAATATTCACCCAACCGCAATGTGGGTTCCATGCTGGGGGTGACGGCGTTCAACCACAACAGCTGGCCCGACGACTTGGCGTGGACGGCGTAGATGCAGGGGCCGGCGAAGACGAGGCAGGCGAGCACAAAGGCGCCGGCGTAGGTCGTCCAGCGGTTGTAACGCTGGTGCGGATAGTCGCGCGTGCGGTTGGCACGCGAAATCGCATCGACCATGATGTAGAACCACAGCCCCACCAACAAGGCGAGACTGACGGCGAACATCCAGAACCGCGCCAAAACGCCCATCATCGCGAACATCAGCAGCATGTCCGCGATCATGATCAAAAGGAATAGCGTGATTCCGCGGCGAGCCTGGCCGATATAAATGTGTCCCAGCCCAGGTGTGAGCGCAGTCAGCAGCGCCGTCACCCAAGGTGAGGGGCCGCGTCGTAGGGTCGATTGATCGTTCGCCCGTGCCGGCGCGTAGTCGGCAAATGCCATCAAGTTCTCCGAAACCTTATGTGTGCGGTTCCCCCCGACGCCGAGGCCGCACCTCTAGTTGAGTATTAGTGTCGTGACCGCGGGTTAAGGTTCGAGCCGGCGAACGATTGTTTCACCGAGCCCGTTACAGCTAGCGCGGGTATTTATAGACAGATAACAATCTGTGATTGAAGTCGAGCTCGCCGCCAATCAACGTCGCACTGCGACGTAGGCTCCAAGCAGGGCCATCAGCGCCGCGAGGCAGAGCGCAATCAAGCGAACCGCGACGTCCACACCGGCCGCCACGCCCTCGGACCCGCCGGCGGAATGGGTGATATGCTCGACCAGCAACAGGATGACGCCGGCGGCGACCCAGCGCAGCAGGCGATAACGGTGCCAGGGCGGGGGGAAGCGGCTGAGCGCCGCGGCCGTTATCCCGCTCACCACGAAGGCGAGGGCGGCAATGCCCCACCATGGGCCCGCCGTGCGCAGGTCGCGCGTTCCGCTGGAAAGGGAATTCTCCCAGAGATTGGCCGGGTCAAACCCGGCGCCGGTCAGGTAGATCTCAAGCGCAAGCGCAGCCAGCACCCCACAGGTCAGTGCCGCCGCGTAGATCAACGCCGGCGGTAACGGGGCGGAGAAGGCGTCTCGTTTGGGACTTTGCATGCCGATCAATGCCGCGAAGCGCCGGGAAGCAACGAACGCCCGGGCTCAGCCCGGGCGTTAACCACATCGTCGCCGCTGCGTCCAGGCCGCGGGCTTAGCCGCGCCGCTCGGCCTCCCAGACGCCCGAGCAGGCGCCGTTGCCGTTGCCGCTCCAGGACCCGGCGCCGCTCGCGCCCGCAAGCCGGCCCTTGCCAATCGCGCTCTTGTCGCCGGCGCTGACGGTGACGACCACGGCACCGTTCTTGGCGACCTTGCCGCTGATGTTGATGGGCGTCGACCCCGCGTTGCCGAGGTTGCCGTTGGTGATGCGGACCGGATAGCGGTACGCCGCGTCGCACTGGCCGGCCTTGGTCACGATCACGACGCTCCAGAGCCCGTCGTAGCTCGGCTCGGCTTCGGCCGGCGCGAGCGCGGGCAGCACGGCCACGCTAGCGAGCGCCGCCAACCCCAATAGGCCCGCGGCCCGGGTGCAAACTCGCGAATAAGACATGGTATCCCCTTCCTGTTTCGTGCCGGGCGCCTGCCCCCCGATATCCCGGGCGAAAACGGCACTGAACGCAGTGATCCTTGATGCGCCACCCTGTTAGTCGCAGAACTGGCGCGATTGGTTCAAATCGCGGCGATCCCGCCTGCCCGCGGTCGATGGGAGGACAGCATGCCGGCTGAGCGTTTCGATTTTCCCAACGCCCGCGGACAAAGCCTTTCCGCGCTGCTCGACCGTCCCGCCGAGGAACCGCGCGCCTACGCGCTCTTTGCGCACTGCTTTACCTGCGGCAAGGACACCCGGGCCGCCAAGCGCATCGCCGACGGCTTGACCGCGCTCGGCATCGCGGTGCTGCGCTTCGACTTCACCGGCCTCGGCTCGAGCGAGGGCGAATTCGCCAACACCACCTTTTCCTCCAACATCGCCGATCTGGTGGCGGCCGCGAACGAGCTGCGCCGGCGCGCCCGCGCGCCCGCGATCCTCATCGGCCACAGCCTCGGCGGCACGGCGGTGCTCGCCGCCGCCGGCGAGGTGGCGGAGGCACGCGCGGTGGTGACGATCGCCGCGCCCAGCGATCCCGCCCACGTGACCGGCCTGTTCAAGGACCGTCTCGACGAAATCGCCGCCAAGGGCGAGATCGAAGCGACCCTCGCGGGTCGGCAATTTCGCATCAGCCGCGGCTTCGTCGACGATCTCGCCGAGCATAAGCTCGTCGATCGCATTGCCAATCTGCGCAAGGCATTATTGATCTTCCACTCGCCGACCGACGAGATCGTCGGCATCGACAATGCGAGCCGCATCTTCGCCGCGGCCAAGCATCCCAAAAGCTTCGTCTCGCTCGTCGGCGCCGATCACCTCTTGAGCCGCCGCAGCGACGCGGCCTACGTCGCCGACGTCATGCGCGCCTGGGCCGAGCGTTATCTCGACATGCTGCAAGTCGCCGCGCAGCCGCCGCGCGATCCCAACACGGTCGTCGTCCGCGAAACCGGTCAGGGCCGCTTCCAGCAGGCGATCACGGTTCGCGCGCATCACTTCTTGGCCGACGAGCCGGTCGACGTCGGCGGCCTCGACAGCGGTCCGGGCCCCTACGACCTGGTGCTGGCGGGGCTCGGAGCCTGCACGTCCATGACGCTTCGACTCTACGCCGAGCGCAAGGCGCTGCCGCTCGAGCGGGTGACGGTCGAGCTCCGCCATGGGCGAATCCACGCCGCCGATTGCGAGGATTGCGAGACCAAGGAAGGGATGATCGACCGCATCGATCGCGCCATCACATTGCGCGGCCCGCTCGATGCGGAGCAACGCCGGCGGCTCTTGGAGATCGCGGATAAATGTCCGGTCCATCGCACGCTGACGTCGGAGGTGAAGATTCGGACGGTAGAGCGGCCTGAGGATGGCGGGACGCGCAGCGCGTAGCGCGTGCATCGACCTCCAAATGCGATGATGCGCTCGACGCAGAGCAAGGCGGCTCCGCTCGTCCCCGTCACGGCGCGACAAGGCAGCGCTGCGACATTGCGCCCTGCGACACCATGCCAGCAGCCGTAAGCGCGACGGATCGTCTCGCCACGATTGATCCCCTCTGCGCGTCGCCGAACGTCGCCGGCACGCAGTCAAGGCACAGGGGCAAGCCATGAGCCTGCTGGTAATCTTCATCATAACCTTGGTGATCGGTCAGTCGCTCTCCATCGGTTTAGGTTTGCTGGTCGAGCGCTATTCGACCCCCTATACCGGGATGGTGACCTTCATCGGCAGCTATTTCCTGATGTTCTGGCTGGCTTGGCGCTTTGCGGTCCGCATCACCGCACCGCGGTCGCCGGAACGCGGCAGCTTGAGCAGCGCCGGAAAGTCGTCGGCGAGCGAGGCCGCGTGAGCGGCCGTTATTGCTGGCCGCCTGATCCGTGCATCGACAGCTCGGGCAGGGTGTCTCCGAACGCAGTGCCCTTCTTGCCGGCCGCGACGCCAACTTCATAGAGCGCCTGCATGTATTGGCCGTCGAACGGCCCGCGGCTCGGATGGTCGAAGCTCGGGTCGACGTGGGCGATGCGCAGCGTGATGCCGTGGCGCTGCGCGCCGATATAGACCAACATGACTTCCGCGCGCAGCGCCGCCGTCAGCGCCACGCCGATGGAGCGACCGAGGATGCCGGGAATGTTGCGATCCGGCATTTTGAACTCGGGGCCGAGCTTGGAATTGACGATGATGTAGAGCTGGCCGAACGGCGGACGCGTCGCGCCGCGCGGCGAGAGCATCGTGTCCGGCACGACGAAGAACGGCGCGGTCAGCGTGCCGTCGCTGTGCAGTTCGTGGAATTTCTTGCCGTTCGCCTCCACCTCGATGGGGACGGGCGAAAAAAATCCAGGAATGCTCGAGGACGCGAGCAGGACGTCACGAAACAGCTTGAGGCCCTCCTCGCCGCGCGCGGCGATCGCGCCCATGTTCCAGACCACGCGGCGTCCGGCGTCGAGATTGGTGGTGGCGACGAACAGGCGCCGCCCGCGCGCATGCTCGGCGGCGATCTCCGACAGCAGCGCGGGCGTCACCCGCTGCTCGATCACGCGCTTGAGCGGCCAGTAGTCGAACAGGCTGTCGCGGGTGGTGCGATCTTCGAAGATATCCGCCGCGCCAATCGTCGTGAAATTCTTGTGCACCACTTCGTCGTAGCGCGGTCCGAGAAAGGCGAACGGAGCAATCAGCGCGCCGATGCTGACGCCGGTCACGACCGCGAATTCGGGCCGCAGGCCCGATTCGCTCCAGCCGGTGAGCACGCCTGCGCCATAGGCGCCATCCGAGCCGCCGCCCGAAATCGCCAGCCACGGTCCGCTCGCCTGCGGCAGTAGGCGCGCGAATTCCTTCTCCGAATCGCCCCAGATTCGCGCGTCCGGAATGCCGGGAATGACCGCAACGTCTTCGTCCTGCGCCGTGAAGGTCGAGCGCTCCTGTTGCTCCTTCGGCGCGGCTTTGGGTTCCGGCCCCTTTCTCTCGACGCGCTTCTTGGCCGCGGCGAATTGCTGCGCGTGCGCGGCCGTCCACTCGAGCGGCGGCGACGCCATCACGACCGCGCAAAGCATCAGCCCGACGGCAAAGCCCGAAAAAATGCGCAGCCTGTGCACGCCTCTTCTCCGCTCGCTCCGACGCATCGCAGTCCGACAGGATTCTAGCATTCGCGATTACGGATCACCGCATCAAGGTCCGCTCGTCCTGGTGAAAGCGGGATCCAGCTTGGATTCCCGCTTGCGCGGAAATGAGCGGTGAGTTTTCCGCCGTGCGCGCTCAACCCCGACTCGCGCTCCATACGCCGGCGCAGGCTCCGTTGGGGCCTTGGCCGCGCCAGCTGCCACCGCCGGTGCTGCGCGAAAGCCGACCCGAGCCGAGCGCGTATTGCGGGCCGCTCGACACCCGCACGGTCACGCTTCCGGACGGCGATACGCGCCCCGTCAGGCTCACCGGTCCGCCGCCCGCGTAAGAAACCACTCCTCTGCTGATCGTTACGCCGTACCGGTACGATGGGTCGCAAGGACCGCTCCTGGTGACGACAGTCACGCTCCATGGGCCGTCGAACGATGCTGCAAGCGCGGACGTGCCGGCAGCAAACATCGTAACGACGAAGAGCGTCGCCAGCGTGACGGCGCGGATGGAATGGCTGATCATGGGGACCCTCGTCTTGCGGCGCTTTTGGGCAGCGCCTGGTTGTGGTCGTTCTGCCTTTTTTTCATCATGGGCAGAGCGATGGTTGGCCTCGCTCAAAACTCGGTGCGGCATGGTTAGCAGAAGGCATAAGACGAAAGAAGGGGCCTTCGCCATCCGTGCTGTTGAAATGGACGGTGAGCCATCCGCCCCACGATCATGTTATTATTGTGTTCGATCAGGGCCATGCGCGCGACCCGCGTCGGCGCCGAAAATTCGAACGATAGCAGGAGGAACGCCATGAAACAGATCCAGTTCGGTCTTGCCCTTGCCGCCACGCTTGCGATTCCGCTCACGCTCGCACCAGCCTGCGCGCAAGGCGGCAAATCAGGGGTCGAGCGGCTTTACATCTTGAATTGCGGGGAGGGCGTCGCCGGCGACATTTCGCGCTGGTCGCCGGGGGTGAACGTGGGCAAGTCGATGGACTTCGTCGACAGCTGCTACCTGATCAAGCACGGCCAAGGCTGGCTCTTGTGGGATACCGGCCTCGCCGACGCCATCGCCGCCATGCCCGAGGGTCAGCGCCCCGCCGATCCGCGGATGACCCATTGGCGGCGGCCGAAGACACTTGCCGCTCAGCTCGATCAGCTCGGCGTGAAGCCCTCCGACATCAAATACGTCGCCGTCTCCCACACCCATCCCGATCATATCGGCAACATGACGCTGTTCCCGCAAAGCATGCTGCTGGTTCAGAAGGCCGAATACGAATGGCCCGCGCCGGTCGGCCCGCGTTTCAAACCGGACCATCCGGTGACCAAGCTCGACGGCGATCACGACGTCTTCGGCGACGGCAGCGTGATGATCATCTCCACGCCCGGACACACGCCCGGCCACCAGAGCCTGCTGGTCAAACTGCCCAAGACCGGCGCCGTGCTGCTCTCCGGCGATGCGGTGCACTTCAAGGAAAATTGGGACAACCGGCGCGTGCCGGAAGGCAACGACAGCAAGGACAAGACCGCCGCTTCGATGCAGCGAATGGCGGACGTCATGGCGAAGGAAAAGGCGCAGCTTTGGATCAATCACGACAAGGCGCAGCGCGACGGCCAGAAGATGTCGCCCGAGTACTACGAGTGAGCGCACGCGTGCTTGCGCGCGTCGGCGTCTGCGCGACGCTCATCTTCTTGGGCGCGATCGGCGCGGCCCAACTAGGGACGGTCCACGCGCAGAGCGGCTATCCGAACCGCCCGGTGACGCTCGTCGTGCCGTATCCGGCCGGCGGCACGGCCGACCTGCTGTGCCGCTTCGCCGCCGACAAGGCGAGCAGCAATCTCGCCGGGCAGGTCGTGGTCGAGAACCGCCCGGGCGGCGCGGGCGGCCGCGTCGGCACTGAGGCGGTGTTGCGCGCGCCACCCGACGGCTACACGCTCTTGTGCGCGGCGCAACTCACCTTCAGCGTTACGCACCTCTTATTTTCGAAAGCGTCGTTCGATCCGCGCGCGCTCGAGCCGGTCAGCGTACTGGCCACCTATCCGCTGATCTTGATCGCGCGCGCGGATCTTCCCTTCGATCGCTTGCAGGACCTCGTTGCCTTTGCGCAGGTCAATCCCGGAAAGATCAATTACGGCCATCAAGGCAAGGGCCAGACCGGGCATCTCCTCGGCGAGCTGCTCATGCTCAGGGGCAAGTTCCGCATGACCGAAATTCCCTATCGCGGCAGCGCGCCCGCCATCAACGATCTGCTCGCGGGAAACATCGATCTGGTGCCGGACTATCTTCTCGCCAACAAAGCCAACATCGATGCCGGCAAGCTCAAACTGCTGGCCACCGGCAGCCGCGAGCGGCTCAAGGACTACCCGCGGGTCGCGACCATCGCCAAGACCTTGCCCGGCGTCTACGCCGACACCTGGATGGCGGTGGCGGCGCCTCCCGGCACGCCCACGGAGATCGCCAAAAAAATATCGGAGGCGATCAGGCAGGGATTCCAACAGAGCGAGCTGCGGGCGCGCATCCTTGCGCTGGAGGCCGATCCGCTCGCCAGCACGCCGCAGGAGATGCGCGAGTTGATCCGCCAAAGTCTCGAAACCTGGGGTCCGGTGGTCGAGGCGGCCAAGATCGTTGTTGAATGATTGGAACAAGAGATAAGGACTCCTGGTCGCGGGAACGACGGCAACAAAAGCGAGGCTCAGGAATGGGCCCGATTCATGAGGAGCGCCGGGATGAGGTTCAGTTCTGCTAAAGTTCGGCATCGATGGTTGCGATGCTGCGGCATGGCCGCGGCGCTCGCGCTTGCCGCGATCCTGGCGGCGCCTGATGCGCGGGCGCAAGACTATCCTTCGCGCGCGGTGAAAATCATCGTGCCGTTTCCCGCCGGCGGCACCGCGGACCTGATGCCGCGCATCTTCAGCGATTGGCTGTCGAAGAAGTGGGGACACCCGGTGGTGATCGAGAACCGCACCGGCGCCGCCGGCAACATCGGCGCCGAGGCGGTCGCCAAGGCCGACCCCGATGGCTACACGCTGCTCGCCGCGCCGCCGCCGCCGCTCGTGATCAACCACAACCTCTATCCGAGACTCGGCTTCGACCCGACCGAATTCGTTCCCATCGTCATCATGGGCCGGGTGCCGAACGCGCTCGTGGTCAACGCCAAACTGCCGCTCGCCAGCGTCGCGGAGTTGATCGCCTACGCCAAAGCCAATCCCGGCAAGCTCACCTGCGCGACCCAGGGCAACGGCACCACCTCGCACCTCACCGCCGAGTTGTTCCAGATGATGGCGGACGTGAAGTTCCAGCAGGTGCCGTATCGCGGCTCGGCGCCGGCGCTGACCGACCTCGCGGCCGGCAACGTCGATCTCATGTTCGACAATCTCGGCGCCTCGCTTGCGCTCGTGAACGGCGGGCAGCTCAAGCTCTTGGGCGTGGCCACGCCCAAGCGCATGGCTGCGCTGCCGCAGGTGCCGACGATTGCGGAGACGCTGGGAGGCTTCGAGTCGGCGGCATGGTTTGCCATCGTGGCGCCGCCGAAAACGCCAGCGGCGGTCGTCGACAAGATCAACGCCGACGTCAACGAAGCGCTGCGCGAGGGCGACATCCGTGAGCGCCTCGCGCAGCTTTCGGCCGAACCCATCGGCGGCACGCCGCAGGCGACAGCCGCCTACATGCGCGAGGAGGTCGAGCGCTGGCGCAAGGTCATCAAAGCCGCCAACGTGAAGCTCGAGTGAAATTCAGCAAAAATGACGGCCGCTACAGTATCGTTTGGCACCGCAAGTCCATCGCCGTCGAATGCCAGTCTCAGCGGCCTCGACGGAGTCAACTTTTTCCTTGCCGGTATTTTGGCTGGGTTCGGTCCCTACCTGGCCGCGTATCTCGCTGACCAGAAATGGACGCAGGAAAATATCGGTTTCGTTCTGACCGCGAGCGGCGTTGCCGGCTTGCTCAGTCAGCTCCCGGGAGGCGAATTGCTGGATACCGTCCGCTCGAAGCGAGCGGTCGTTGTGGCGGGCGTCGTAGTGGTGGCCATCAGTGCGATCATTATTGCATTTCAGCCGAGCTTTCCGCTGGTCTTCGCGGCCTTGATGCTGCAAGGAATCACGGGCGGCTTCCTCGGGCCGGCGATCGCTGCGATCAGCCTCGGCTTGGTTGGCCATGCGGCCTTGCCTGAACGGCTCGGACGCAATCAACGCTTCGCCTCGACGGGAAATCTGGTCACGGCCGCCCTCATGGGCCTGATCGGATATTTTTTGTCGTACCAGGCGATATTCCTGACGGTCGCCGCACTCGCCATTCCGCTGTTCGTTGCGCTCGCTCGCATCCGTGCACCCGACATCCACTTCGGCCGCGCCTGCGGCGCGCCCGATCACGACATGCCCAGTCTGCCCGCGAGGGCAAGCCTGCGAAGCCTCTGGAAGAGTCCGGGGTTGCTCACCTTTGGCGCTTGCCTGTTCCTGTTTCAACTCGCCAACGCTTCCGTGCTGCCTCTTGTGGTAGAGGATCTCGTATACCAAGGAGAAAAGCGCTCCTCGCTCGTCGTTTCCGCATTGATCGTTCTGCCGCAGATCATCGTTGCCGTGACGGCTCCTTGGGTCGGGCAATGGGCAAAAAACTGGGGCCGCCGGCCGCTTCTCCTCATCGGGCTCGGCGCTTTGCCGATCCGCGCGCTGCTGTTCGCTTCAGTCGTCGATCCGACGCTGGTTGTTGCTTTTCAATTGCTCGATGGCATCAGCGGAGCGGTGTTGGGCGTGCTGACGGCGCTGGTCATCGCCGACGTCACCGGCGGCACCGGTCGCTTCAATTTGGCCCAAGGCATCGTTGGAACGGCGTCCGGAATCGGCGCTTCGCTGGGCACTACGCTCTTCGGTGTGGTAGCGGCGGGTTTCGGTCGCACCGCGGTATTTCTGAGTATTGCATCGGTGGCCCTGCTCGCGGTCGTGATCCTTTGGTTTTTCATGCCGGAGACGAGGCCATCGACCGAACGATAAATGCCAGGCCTCCTTGACTAATATGGACGCGATACTTTGAGCCGATCCATCGCGCGTTCAACACGTCTTCAAAGGTCAACACATATCCGTGACGTCCGTGAATAGAGTCCCCTGCGCGCGAGTCTTTTGTGGTGAGCAACAACTGACGCCACCACAGGAGATACGGCGATGTTGACCACGCTCCGGAGGTCAGACGAGGCGGATTTTGCAGTTGAGCGAGAGCGGATTCGATCGCCGCCCGAAACCGTCAAGGGCGATAGCTTGCCGCCGAACCTGGAGGCTGATGCAAGGAGGTTTGGAGAGCCGCATGCAGCGCGCTATCTGTTCAATTCGATGCCGTGTGCGTACACGTGGCTCTACCACTGATCAAACCGGCCTGCTGCCCCTCGCGCTGTGCTTGGTGGTGATGCGAGGGCGAATACCTTGGCTGCGGAGGGTGCGGCATGCGGATGGCGGTCATGGCGGCGGGTGCCGTCGGAGGTTATTTCGGCGGGCGAATGGCCGCGGCCGGACACGACGTGACCTTCATCGCGCGTGGCGCGCATCGTGATGCGATTCGCCGCGATGGCTTGCGCATAGAGAGCGCGCTTGGCGACCTTCATCTTAAGGATCTCAACGTCACCGACGATCCGAAGCAGGTCGGACCCGTCGACCTGGTGCTGTTCGCCGTCAAGCTGTGGGATACCGAGAGGGCCGGCGAGCAGACGCGTCCGCTCGTAGGTTCCAACACCCGCGTGATGACCCTTCAGAATGGCGTCGACAGCGTCGAGCGTCTCGCCCCGATCCTCGGCGATGACGTCACGATCGGCGGGGCGACCTATATCGTCACGACGATCGCGAAGCCTGGGGTCATCCGCCACACCGGCGCAAGGGCCGAAGTCCGCTGCGGCCGCCTCGACCGACGTCCCGATGCCGTGCTCGCCGGTTACGTGCAGCAAATGAAGGCCGCGAACATCGAGATCACGCTGACGGATCATATGCTCCGCGACATCTGGAAGAAGTTCGTGCTGCTTTCGGGTACCTCCGGCATCACGGCGAGCACGCGCCAGTCCCTCGGCGTCATCCGCGACGACGAGGACATGCGGGCGTTCTTCTACAAGCTGATGCACGAGACGATTGCGGTCGGGCGCGCGGCCGGCGTCGAGTTTCCGCCGGACTTCGCAGCGGAGCTCGATCGTTGGGTGGCGAGCTTTCCGCCCACGATGAAGGCGTCCATGGCAAACGATCTCGAGGCGGGCAACCGCCTCGAACTCGATTGGCTCGCCGGCAAGGTCGTCGCCCTCGGTCGCAAGTACGGCATCGCGACGCCGGCGCATGAGGCGGTCTACGCCATCCTCAAGCCCTACCGGATGGGGCGGGTAAAGTAATGCTTCCGGCGCCCCCAGCGTCTGCGTTGGCGAGGCGGCCGTCGAATTTCGGCTGGTGAGGGCTTTTGCCATGATTCAGCCAAAGCTTTTCGCGATATTGCCGAATTGGGGCCAGGGGAGCCCAGGGGGCTCAATTGTTCCAAGCACGCCGGTTTGCTGCTGCGGCTGTGACAGCAATATTGCTGATCGCGGGCGCATGTTTCGTCTTCTTTTTCTCGGGCGTCGACGCGCGGGCTGAAGGTCAAGTCGGCAGCTGCGAAGACGCGGCCGAGCTCGCGGTCTTGCCTTCGCCGCTCGTGCCGTGGAAGGGCGCGCCTTTGCGCGTCATCTTCGCCGTGGAGAAGCCGCTCGAGGGCGAGCTTTCGCTGGTCGCGCCCGACGGAAGCGTCGCGGCCAAGTCGCGCGAGCGGCATGGTGGGCCGCCCTATTTCTGGTTCGCCGAGGTCGCCACGCCGGCCGCCGGCACGTGGCACGCCAAGCTTGCGGCGAGCGAGTGCGGCACGATCACGCGCGAAATCGCCGTGCGCGCCACCGAGCCGCCGCGGCCGCAAGGGACCGAGGGGAGCCTCTGGCCGTTGCGCAATACATGGAACCGCGAGACCGAAAACCTCTATTCGGCCTGGATCGAGAAGCTCTTTGACGCGCCGCTCGATGCCACGCTGTCCTGGAAGGCGCTGCATGAGGTGTTGCGCGATCGATCGCGCAATGTCCTGTTCAACCATCTGGGTCTGCGCGAAGACTCGATGGGGATGATGATTCGCCCCGACTGCGCCGATCTTCCCTACTTCTTGCGCGCCTATTTCGCGTTCAAGATGGGGCTGCCGTTCGGATACACGAAGTGTACGCGCGGCGGCGGCGGCGAGGGGCCGAAATGCCACGGGTGGTGGAACATCCAGAATCTCGAGCCACCACCTGCGCCCGAACCCCCACCCGAGCAAAGGATCGCGTCCCCCACCGGCGTCATGGAAATGTTCCAAGCGCCGGCGCCACAGCCGGTAGTCCCTCCAGTGAGCCGACTTGCGTCGCTGAAGCGACTGGGCCTCGCGGCGGGATTCGGCGAGTATTTGCGCTCCTCCGTCGCCGACGGCGTTCACTCCGGAAGCGGGCGAACGGCGCTGAACGACGACAACAGCGACTATTATCCCGTGTCATTGAAAGAGGAGACGCTGCGTCCCGGGACGGTCTACATCGATCCCTACGGCCACGTCCTCGTCCTGGCGAAACGCATGGCGCAATCCGACGACGCGGCGGGTCTTCTGCTCGCCGTCGATGCGCAGCCCGACGGGACCGTGGCGCGCAAGCGTTTCTGGCGCGGCAATTTCCTGTTCGCCCAGGATCCCGCGCTCGGCGGCCCCGGGTTCAAGCGTTTTCGGCCGATCGTGCGCGACAAGAACGGCGCCTTGCGGCGGCTGACCAACGCGGAGATCGCCAAAGATCCGCAGTACGGCGATTTCTCGCTCGATCAGGCGCGACTTTCGATCGAAGACTTCTACGATCGCATGGATGACGTGATGTCGCCGGCGCCGCTCGATCCCCAGCGCGCGATCAAGGAGGCGATCGCGGCGCTGGAAGAGCAGGTCAAGGCGCGCGTGACGTCGGTCGAGAACGGGCGCAAGTTCCAGGTCAGCGGGCGTGGCGACGCCCAGATGCCGGACGGCGCGGCGATCTTCGAGACCACCGGCGCGTGGGAGGATTTCGCGACGCCGGCGCGCGATTTGCGTCTGCTGATCGCGATCGACGTGGTGCGCACCTTCCCGGATCGCGTCATGCGTCGGCCCGAGCGCTACGCGATGCCGAGGGGGAAGACCGTCGCGGACGTGAAGGCGGAATTGGAAAGCGTGCTCGCGTCGGAGCTTTCGGCGCGCAAGTTTTCGTATACGCGCAGCGATGGCTCCGCCTGGACGCTCGCGCTCAAGGACGTGCTCGACCGCGCCGCGGATCTCGAGATGGCGTACAACTTGAACGACTGCGTCGAGTCGCGCTGGGGCGCGCCCGACCAGAGCGCCGAGGCGTCGACGTGCAAGCGGCACGCGCCGTCGGCGCAGCGCGGGAAGATGTCGGAGTACCGCGCCTGGTTCCGCGAGCGGCGCCGGCCGCCGCGCGCTTAGCGGTGAGTGCATGCCGCAAGGCAAGCCGCCGAGCTCGTCATCAATCCGACCACACCCAAGGCACTCGGTCCGGCGATCCCGGAGTCGCTCCTCCACGCGCTGACGAGGTGATCGAATGAAACGTCGCGAATTCATCGCGCTCGTCGGCGGCGCAGGAGCGGGGCTGTTCGCCGTTCACTTTCCTGGCCCGACCTTGGCGCAGGAGGGAGCCGACTGGGTCACCGCATTCCCGCGCGCCCCCATCCCTGTTGCCGTCTGGCCCGCCGGAAGAAAGGTCGCCATCAGCTTCGCGCTGTTCATCGAAGAGTTCGGCTTCGGCCAGGGGCCGGTGTTCCGCCCGGACCTGGCGAGCCGCAACCCCGACCTCGTGAACGAGGCATTTCGCCAATACGCGATCGACTGGGGCATCCCGCGCGTCGGCCGGCTGTTCAAGGAGTTGGATGTTCCGCTCACCGTCGTGTTGAACGCCGAATTTCCCGCCAAGCACGCGTCGGTGTGGAAGGAATTCCGCGCCGCGCAGCCCAACGCGCCGATCATCGCCCACGGCATGAACAACACCAACCGCGGACTGCCGCTCGGGCGCGGGCTCGCCGCGCAAAAAGCCTACGTGCGCGAGACGTTGGACGTGATCGCGGGCGCAACCGGGGTCCGGCCGGTCGGCTGGTCGTCACCGAGCGTCTATTCCAATGGCGACACGATGCAGGCGGTGGCCGCGGAGGGCATCACTTACACCATCGACCAGATGGATTCCGACATCATTTCGCGCTTGAAGACGCCGGACGGCTCGTTGATCCAGCTGCCCTATCCGGTGGTCACGGTCGACATGGGCCAGCATCTCGCGCGCATGAAGATGCCCGCCGAGATCGAGACGCTCTGGCTGGACTACGTGCTGGAGTTGGCCGCCGAGGCCCGCGCCGACCCGGCGCGAGAGGCGACGACGGCGGTCATCGGAATCCATCCCTTCGTGATCGGGACGCCCGACGGGGCGGCCGCGCTGCGGCGCGTTCTCTCCCGCCTCAAAAAGGATGACCAGGTCTGGCTGACCGACACCGACGCCATCCTCAAGGCGGCCGGGTTGAAATGACGGCCGTGGTTTTGGCCGCGCGTGCGGTCAAATCCGGCCGTTCACAGCCGCACGTGCGGCTATTTACTCGTGGCGAGGCCCGCGCCTCTGATGGCCGCGGCGTTTTCAATCGAGTCCGCTTCAAACAACGCGCGGAAAGCATCGCCTCCCAAATAGCGCGCCTCGACGTTGAGACGCGCGGCGATGGTCTTGTATTCGGTACGCGCCGTTGCGTCTGCGCATGCTTTCTCGAGCGTAGCCAGCGTCGCCGCTGACGTGCTTGCGGGGGCGATCAAGCCGCCGGCCGTAAACGACGCCGCGGGGAAGCCGAGCTCTTCCATCGTGCGCACGTCGGGAAGTGCGGCGATGCGTGCTTCGGCCAGCGCGGCAAGAACCGGCAGATTGCTCGCCGCCGCGACGGCCGGCGTCTCGGCAATCGCCATCACGGTGCCGCTGAGCAGCGCCTGCGCCATCGGACCCGCGCCGGTGAACGGTACGCCCAGCCCCTCGGCGCCGATCGCCTTGAGTACCGCGAGCATGCCGAGGTGCGGCTGACTGGCGACGCCCGCGTGGCCGTAGATGAGGTTTTCGGGCTTGGCCTTGGCGAAGCTGACGAATTCGTGGAACGTCTTGAATGGCGCCTGGGGTCCGGCGATCAGCACATAGGGTGCGAAATAGGTGAGGCAGACGTAACGGACGCTATCCAGCGCGTAGGGCAGCTTCTGCACGTGCGGCTGTGCCGTCAGCGGATTGTTCGGCGTCAGTGCGATGGTATAGCCGTCGGGCGCAGCCCGGCTGAGCTCGATGAGGCCAAGCGTGCCGGCGGCGCCCGGCTTGTTGATGATGACCACGGTTTGGCTCAGCGCCTTGGACATCTCGTTCTGCAGCGCGCGCGCCATGATGTCGGTATTGCCGCCCGGCGGAAACGACACGATCACGTTGATCGGCCGACCGGGATAGCTCTGCGCCAATGCGATGCGTGAGACATCCGGCGCAAACGCACCGCCGAGCGTGCAGGCGACCACCGCGCCCCCGAGCAGGGTGATGAACTCGCGCTGTTTCATCTCAATCCCGAGGCCGGGGACAAACCGGTGGTCCTGCCGCCGGCCGTGCTATCGTTTGTCATCCAATGCTCAGCGCCACTTCGTGCGCTCGCGCACGCCGGCAAGCGCGGCGCGCGCGCCGGCAACCACCTTGGGCGTATCGAGCGCCGCGAGCTTGCCGCCGCGCTTGAGGATGCGGCCGTCGACCACGACCGTGTCGATGTTTTCCGGGCCGGTCGCTTCGAGCACGAGATGCGCGGGGTCGGTCACGACCGCCATGTTGAGCGCGTTCGTGCTGATCGCGATCAGATCCGCGCGCTTGCCGGGCGTGAGAGAACCAATCTCGTCGCCCATCCCCATGGAGCGCGCGCCCTCGATGGTACCGAGCTCGAGTGCCTTGCGCGCCGGCAACTTGAATTCGCTCTCGGCCTTGGCGTTCTCGCAGTCGCGCGCAAGCTTGAGCACAGCGAACAGGTTCGAGGTTCCGACCAGCGCCGAGGTGTCGACCGAGATACCGAGCGGAATGCCCTTGGCCAGCATCTCGCTGATCTGCGGATAGCCGTAGCCGATGCGCAGTTCCGAGCCGGGTGACACCGACACCGCGGAGCCCGACTGCTTGATCATGTCGAGCTCCGCGGGGCTTGCCGAAAGGGTGTGAATGAGCTGTACGTCCTTGCCCAGGAGCTTGCCGTTATAAAGCGGCTCGATCTGATTCACGGCCTTGCGGGCACTCGCGACGTGCACCGTGATCGGCAGCCCGAGCTTGCGGGCATTGTCGACTTCCGGCTGATACACTTCGGGCTTGATCGGGCCCGCGCGGAACTGGCCGCGCCATGCCATGCCGAGCGTGATGAGGCCCTCGTTCGACCAGCTCTTCCAATCCCTGGCGAGGCTCTCGATCGGCCCCTGGTCGGCCGACTGGGTGTCGGGCAAACCCTGCGGCCAACCGCAGGAATGGCGGCCGAAGCGCGCGACGGTCGGGAAATAGCCCTCCTCCGGCTTGTCGCCGGAGAAACTGCGGTAGAGCGTGTTCCACATATGCCAATGGGTCTCGACCAAGCCGGGCATGACGATCATGCCCGTGCCGTCGATCTTCTGCCCGCCGCCCTTCACATCCTTGCCGACCGCGACGATCTCGCCGTTGCGCACGTGGACCGAGCCGCCGGGGATATCGCCGAGCGCGCCGTCCATCGTCATCACATGAGCATTGGCGATGGTGAATTCGCCGCGCGCCGGCAGCTTCGAGGCGGGAGCGTCGCCGCGCCGCGGCTGCGCCATCAGCGGCGATGAAAATAGTCCGGCTGCGCCGGTCAGACCGAGCGCGGCCGCGCCGCGAATAAAACGACGTCTGCACAGTTCACACATGAGGACCCTCCCGGAAGAATCGGCGCGCGACCGATCGTTGTCATTAGCGGCGAATACCGCACTGGTAGCTTTCGCATGAGGCTAGCCGGTTGCCCGTGCGTCTGGAAGGAGGTCACCGCGGGTTATGCGCCCCAAGGCCTTGAAATGCGGCTTGCTGTCGCGGAGGAGTTCGCATCGGCAGAGAGCTGCCCATCGCCGTGCCCACTCATGCGTGCGGCACATCGCGGGGATGGGCAGCGGCGCCCACATTCGCACAACGATCGCGGCGAAGCAGACGCGCGCGCTCAATCGATCTTCAAGCCCAGCGTCTTGACGATCGGGGCCCAGCGCGCGATCTCGTTTTCCACGTAGCGGCGGTATGCTTGCGGATCGAGGTCACCGTGCGGCTCGAACGTCCCGGAGATCAGCAGCTGCCGGTAGTCGCCGTCGGCCAGCAGCGCAAGATTCGCCTGCGCAACCTGCTCGATGATCGGCTTCGGCGTACCTGCCGGCGCGAACACGCCGACGAAGTTCGGCGCGACGAGGTCGGTGAAGCCCTGCTCGACGGCGGTCGGAAGCTCGGGCGCGGCAGTGAGCCGCGTGCCATGGGTCACCGCCAGGACCTTGAGCTTCCCGGCGCGGTGCAGCTCGAGCACGATGTTGGTCATGGCCGGCACGATCATGGGGATCTGTCCGGCGAGGATATCGGCGATCGCGGGGCCAGCGCCGCGGTAAGGGACGTGGATGAGATCGGGGAGGCCGACGCGCAATTTGAAGGCTTCGGCCGTGAGGTGATTGAGCGAGCCCGTGCCGGCGGAACCATAGGACAGCTTGCCTGGATTGGCCTTGGCATAGGCGACCAGCTCTTCGAGGTTATTGGCCGGCACCGACGGATGCACCGCCAGCGCGAAGGCGGTAATTGCCACGCCGGACATCGGCTCCAGGTCCTGGAGCGGATCGAACTGCGGCCGGTTCTTGAGCAGCGCCTCGGTGATGTGGGTGGTCGCGCCGCCGAGCAGGAGCGTGTAGCCATCAGCTCTGGCGCGAGCGGCCTGCGCGGCGCCGACCGAACCGCCCCCGCCGCCGATATTCTCGATGACGACCGCGCCCAGCAAAGATTTCATTCGGTCCGCCCACGGGCGGCCGATGGTGTCGAACGCCCCGCCCGGCGGGAATGGAACTACGAGGCGTATGGGCCGCGTCGGATAGCTCTGCGCGCTCGCGATCCGCGATGCCGCCGGCAGCGCGCAAGCGCCCGCTGCCAGCTGCAGAAATCGACGGCGCGGAAGTCTCATGGCGCTTCCGTACAGAGCTCACCACCATGCCTGCGAGCAGCGCCGTCGGTCGGCGAGGTGATAGCCGGCGGCGCGGGCGCCGCCGCTACCGAGGAGACTTCGCTCAGATCATCCTACACTTCGATCCGCAAGCGCTGCGTGGCAAGCAACGAGCGTCGGCCGACGCCTAAGCGGGAGAGGCGAGGGGCTTTCCCTTCTCCACGACATAGGTGATGAGAATGACGGTCTTGGCGTCGCCAGGCTTGCCGCCTGCGTGGGGCGTTTCCGGCGGTATTTGGACGGCATCGCCTTTTTTGATCATCCGGGTCGCTTGCCCTTGGATCGGCAGCTCGAAGCCGCCTTCCATGACATAGGCGGATTCGATTCCCGGATGCGTGTGTCGGCCGACAGCCACGCCCGGCTCTATGGTCGCTTCCACGAGCAGCGTCGTATAGCCCGGCGTCGGACCGTCCGTCTGCGACAAAATCTTGCGCGTGACACCGCCCGTCGCCGCGGGTGGCGCGCCTTGAGCCGACGCTTCGGTCGCAATGAACTCCGTAAGTCCGCAGAGCGCGCACGACGCAAAACCTGCGAATCCTCGTCGCGTGAGCATGATATCCTCCCTGCTCGTGTCCGGATCATCATCGCCGTCCGGACTGATGCAAGATCGTAAGTCTTTCACGATTGGGTTGGCAAGGCGAAGCTGGCACGCGCGATCGCCGCTTCCTCGTGGCAGCACGGTTGCGTTTGTGGGGGCAGCGCGCTTACGCGTGCGCGACGCCAAAGCCCGCCGCGCGTCGGATGTTCGAAATCAGCCGACAACCAGCGCCGCGTGCTGGCTCTGGCCTTCGCTCATGCCGCGCGCCTTCATCCAGTCGTAGGCGCGGTTGAACAGTGTCACGTCGTAATAATCGACGTGCTTGTAGCGCACGAACGTCCGCAGCAGTTCCGTCGGCTTCAAGGCGCCTTTGGCGTGGGCGGTGACGTGGTGGGCGTATTTGTAGAAATCGGCGTTGATCAGGTCGACCGCCTCGTTCTCGGCGTCGTAATACGCCTTGCGTTGCTCCGGCGTGAGATCGGCGGAGATGACCTCGCCGCCGCGATAGAAGGAGGCGGCGATGATATGGGCGCCGTCCTTGAGACCGAGGCTGATGAACGGCTCCATCACTGCGATCGCCCGAGCGGTGCCGTCCTTGAGCGCCGCGTAGCGCATCTGCGGCAGCCCGCCGTTCTGGATTTTGACGTGCTCGGAGCCGACCGCGCTTTCGAGCATCTGGATGGTCGTGTAGTGCGAGCCGGTGAGCTCCTGCACCATCACCGGCACGTCCGCCATGTCGCGCGGGACCTGGAGCTTGTCATCGAAGGTGAGGATCGCCTGGGCCGCGACGGCCGCGCGCAGCGCGGCGATGTTGCCGCCGCGATTGCCGCGCTCCAGGCGATCGATGCTCGCCCATTCGCAGACATTGTAGCTGTCGGCGGAACCGCGATCGAAAAGATTCTCCTTGAGACGCGCCATGAACGGCGTCTGAGCATTGTCTTTTTCGCGGTCACCATAGCTGGCCGAAAAGCGCACGTCGAGGCCCGCCTTGGCGAAGAGTCCTTGCTCGATGCCGACGATGACCGGCAGGTCGAATACCGGATTGTTCGGCGCGATGCCGACGGTCGGTCGATCTTGTTCGGGCTGCATGGTGTCCTCCCGCTTGCGGGCGTCCTGCGGAGCAGGTCGCCACGGTCTCGCGTCGGCGCAAATTTAACACCCCAGCGGCGCCGGTTGCAAAGCGCCCGCTCGGTGGATCGCGAACCCGTAATCGATGTTGTGTGATGTCGGCGCGGAGTATATCCACAGAACCCGCCACGCCCGACTTGCGCGCACCCACAACGCGGCCCCAGGGCGCATCGGATGGTGCGCTTGGGAGGGAGAGCGCGCTCGAAAGGATGCCATGACGATTGCAGCCGAGCGACGCCGCTGGCCGGCGGAAGGGCTCACCCGGGTACCCTATTGGGTCTATTCGGATCGCGACGTGTACGAAGAGGAGCAGGCGCGCATCTTTCGCGGGCCGACCTGGAATTTCCTCTGTCTCGAAGCCGAGTTGCCCAATCCCAATACCTATCGCCGCTCGGGCCTCGGTGCGATGCCCGTCGTGGTGACGCGCGACCGGGACGGCACGCTTCACGCCTTCGAGAACCGCTGCGCGCATCGCGGATCGCTGCTGGTGCTCAACGAGTGCGGCGAGGCGCGCGATATCGTCTGCGTCTACCACAACTGGAGCTACGATCTTTGCGGCAACCTTACCGGCGTCGCGTTCCGCAAGGGCTTGCGTGGCAAGGGCGGCATGCCGCAAGAGTGCCGCCCCGAGACATACGGGCCGCGCAAGTTGCGGCTGGAGACGCTCGCGGGGCTGGTGTTCGGCACGCTTTCGGCCGACGCGCCGCCGCTCGAGCGCTATCTCGGGTCCGAGATCGTCGCACGCATCCGGCGCGTGATGCGCGCGCCGGTGAAGATCCTCGGCGGTTACAGCCAGACGCTGCCGAGCAACTGGAAGCTCTACATGGAGAACGTCAAGGACACCTACCACGCGAGCTTGCTGCACACGTTCTTCACGACCTTTCGGCTCAACCGGCTGTCGCAGCAGGGCGGCATCGTGGTGAGCGATTCGGGCGGCCACCACGTGAGCTACGCGCTCGCCGCCGACACCGGCAGCAGGGAATACGAGCAGGCCGGCATGCGCGCGGCGCAGGAAGGATTCGGTCTCGAGGCGCCGCAGCTGCTGGAGGCGGTCGACGAGTTCGGCGACGGCATCGGGCTGCAGATTCTTTCCGTGTTTCCGACCTTCGTGCTGCAGCAGACCCGCAATAGCCTGGCGGTACGGCGCCTCGTGCCGCAGGCGCTCGATGAGACCGAGCTCGCGTGGACCTGCTTCGGCTTCACCAGCGACGATGACGATATGACCGAGCGCCGCTTGCGGCAAGCCAACCTGATCGGCCCGGCCGGATATATTTCGATGGAGGATGGCGCTGCGCCCGGCTTCGTGCAGCGCGCGGTCGCCAACGCCGCCGATCTGCTTTCGGTCGTGGAGATGGGCGGCGCCAGCGTCGCCTCCGACGACAACCGCGTCACCGAGGCGGCGGTCCGCGGCTTCTGGAAGGCCTATCGCGGCTATATGGAAATCTAGAGGCCTGCCGAGATCAACCGCGCACTCACCAGGCCGTCCATCGTCCACCTAGTTTTCCGTTCGCGTAGTCCTCAACAGGAAAAGCCCTTTGCCTAGCCCTCAACAGGAGAGAGGAAGGATCATGACTGCAGGTCTGACAAGGAGTTTCCGCGCCAGTTCGCTGTCACTGGGAGTCTTGTGTCTCGCGACATTGGCCGTGCATGCGGAGACGCCTCTGGAACGCGGCACCTATCTGATGCAGAGCATCGTCGCCTGCGGCAACTGCCACACGCCCAAAGACCGCGACGGCCAACCAATCGCCGATCGCGAGCTGGCCGGGGGCTTCGTCATCAACGCGCCGATCTTTCACTCCGTCTCCCCCAACATCACGCCCGACAAGGAGACTGGCATCGGCAATTGGACCGACGATCAGATCGTCGATGCGATCCGCAATGGCAAGCGCCCGGACGGCACGACCATCGGACCGCCCATGCCGATTGAATACTATCGCAACCTGTCGGATAGCGACGTGCGCGCGATTGTCGCGTATTTGCGCACAGTCAAGCCGATCAAGAACAAGACCGAGAAATCGACTTACAAAATTCCCTTGCCGGCTCAGTACGGGCCCACGGTCACCGGCGTGCCCAATATGCCGCGCACCGACAAAGTCGCATACGGTCGATACCTCGCGACGGCGCTTGGGCATTGCATGGACTGCCACACACCGATGGTCAATGGCCGCAGCGATATGACCAAAGTCGGCGCCGGCGGAAGGGAGTTCGAGGTGCACGGCGGGGGGCTGATCACCAGCACAAATCTCACACCAGCCAACGACGCCGGGATCGCGCGATGGAGCGATGCGCAGGTCAAGGACGCGATTGCTCAGGGCGCGAGACCCGACCGTGCGCTGGTGCCGCTTATGGCCTTCGAGTGGTACAAGAACATCAGCGCCGACGACCTCGACGCTGTGGTGGCCTACCTGCGGACATTGAAGCCAGCGATGCCATAGGAAGAAGTCCAACTGCTCCATTGAGCGGTGGCGCGGAGCGGCTTAGTGCGGCGCGGAGCGGCTTAGTGCAATGTGTCGCCCCGCTCGCGTTCCGGCCGGCCGCGTCTTGCGAGGAAGGGTGCGACCGTCTTGGCAGCCGCGCCCCGACGGGGCCGCGTCCAACGAGCGTCATTTGCACGCCCGTATGAATTCCTGCACGTTGTCGTCATAAATCGGAAGCTGGATGATGATCGGCTTCTGCGCGGCGTTTATCTCAACAATGATGCGCCAAGTGGTATCGAGCGGCGGGGAATCGAGAAGCAGAAATTCATCAACTCCAAAATGAGCGCCTAAATCCAACCACTCCACCCTTTGCTTGTAGCCGCTGAAGGCGACGATGAAGAATCTGTTGGAATATTGATATTGCGGAATGAGTTTTTGTGACGGGATTTCGTCATTGACGCGATACGTGGTGCGAATTCCACGGTAGCCGTCGACGCGGTCGGAGAAATCCAACGACGCCGCTCCAGCCTCGTCCACGAGCGTAGCGAAAAAGACAATCGTTCCGTTCCTACAAACTCCTTCCACGGACGCGAAGGCGCCATCTTCATTCTTCTGGACGGATTCGACCGTCACATCGACCTTGTCGGTGGTCGCATTTTTCTTGCGCATGATCCTCCAGGTTGTCCCCGACATTCGCGCGTATTCCAGCCCCTTCGGTTGTGCCTCCTGACGCTGGTGTTCCTCGAGCGCAGCGTGCGCGTCTTTGTCTTTGCGTTCCGCCTCCTGCCGTTGACGCTCTTCTTCCTGCTGCTTTGCCTCGAGACAACCCTCCGGCATGCGATTGACCCTGGTCGGCGGCTCCGCGTGCCGATACGCCGCTTTGCGACGCTGATACTCGAGCTCCTGACGATCCGCTTCGTAGCATTCGAGCAGCTTGCGGCGCTCCGCATCCGCAAGCCCCGCTTCCCGGGGAGGGATACTCTCGAAGCGGATCGGCACCACGAGGCGAAAGGAGGTATCGGGAAGCTTGACATGTTCCGGCGGCGAAAACGGTTGCGATTGCTGAATGAGGAGGAGCGCCGCCCGGCCGAGTTCCGGGTTAATGGTTACGATGCGGGTTCCCGGAAGCACCCACCCCGAGCGGCTCATGTTGAATTCGAATCTTACGACGCCGCTTTTGCCGCGGGTTCGAGTGCGAGACAGATAGCGTTTGTTGTGTTCGAGGTCCGCGATGATCTGGTTCTTCCACTCGGGCGGCACGGAAACATCGTTGTCATCTGCAGATCGAGCGACCGCAGATTCGGCGCCTGTGAACATCAGCGCTGCCGCGAGGAGAAGAATACCGAGCAATCGCGGCTTCATCATTCTCCAACCTAAATTGAACGATGACGTGCACACGACCGCGCACCTTGCTGCAGGCGATGTTCGCGCACGGTATTCACTGGCGGGCGAAACGAGGTGCTTAATCCTTGCGAGATGCAGATTAAATTGACGGCGGATGCGGTGACACAAGCTCAGTTGCGGTTATCTTGGCGAATACGCCGGTGAAACGCCGGCCGACGATCGCATCGGCCCTTGACCCGCGGTCAAGGACCGATGCGCTTGCGGGTTGGTGCGTTCAATTGCGCCAGCATCTGCCGCGCGGCCCGCGGTGCCAGCCGCGACCGCAACCGCCGGCCACCCCGACAACCTGGCTCGTTTCGTCGGCCGCCTTCGCAATGGCTGCGCCATTGGCAGCGCTGGCAAGCGCGTTCGATGCGCCCAGCGCACCCATTCCCACGGCGACAATGGCAGCAGCAAGTAATGCTCGCATTTGGCTTCTCCTGTTTTTAGCCGACACGCTCGGCCGCGCGACAGATTAGGCGAACCCCAGCCGACCCGCCAGTGACCCGCGCCAGCGCCGCAAGAACTACGGCTCGAGTGGATTGCCACAGTCGGCTCAACGTCCGTAAGCTCCTGGGCAACGCCCAAGCCTGCATTCGCTGCGGGAAAGCGAGCGGCGCCGCGGGCGGTGGGTGGTCCAGGTCGACATGAACATCGAGTTCAAGCTCACGGTCGAAGACCTCAACGCCCGCTACGCCCAGGCGATCGACGATGACAAGCTCGAAGCATGGCCGGATTTCTTCACCGAGCAGGGCCGCTACCGCGTTACCACGGCGGAGAATTTCGAGCGCGGCCTGCCGCTCGGCATGATCTATGCAACCTCGCGCGCCATGCTGCGCGACCGCGTGCGTTCGCTGCGCGAGGCCAACGTCTACGAAGCGCAGCGTTACCGCCACGTGATCGGGGTGCCGCTTATCGCGTCCGCCGGTGGCAGCGCCGTGCGCGCGCAGACGAGCTTCATCGTTGCCCGCATCATGCACAGCGGCGAAACCACGTTGTTCGCCACCGGCCGCTACCACGACCACGTCGTGCTCGACGACGGCGAAGCCCGCTTTGCCGAGAAGATCGTGATCCTCGACAGCCGCCTGATCGACACGTTGCTCGCCATTCCGCTCTAGCCCGCACGCCATGCCCGAGCCCGCCGCTGCCTCGTTGACGCGCCACCGGTCGTTCGTGCTGTTCTGGTGCGCGCGCACCTTCACCAACGGCGCCTACATGATGCAGGGGGTGGCGGTCGGCTGGCAGATTTACGAGCTCACCAACGATCCGTTCGACCTCGGCCTGGTCGGGCTGGTGCAATTCGTGCCGCTGGTGGTCTTGTCGGTGGTCATTGGCCAGGTTGCCGATCGCTTCGACCGGCGCATCGTCGTCGCCACCTGTCAGGTAGGCAAGGCGCTGGCCGCGCTCGCGCTCGCGGTCGGCACCGCGCGCGGCTCGCTCACCCGCGACGCCATGCTGGCCATTCTGTTGGTGTCGGGCACGGCGCGCGCGTTCGAAATGCCGAGCATTCACGCGCTGCTGCCCGGCATGGTGCCGGTGACCCTGTTGCCGCGCGCGATCGCCGCCTCGGTGAGCGCGCAGCAGACCGCCGTCATCTGCGGACCCTCGCTCGGCGGGCTGTTGTATATGCTCAGCCCAACCGGCGTTTACGCGATCTGCTCCGCGGCCTTCATCGCGGCGAGCGTGCTGATCACTCTCATCCGCGTCGCGCGGCGCAGCGAAGAGCGCAAGCCGATCAATCTCGAGACGCTGTTCGCCGGCTTTCGCTATATCCGCAGCCGTCCGATCTTGTTGGGCGCGATCTCGCTCGACCTGTTCGCGGTTCTGCTCGGCGGAGTGACCGCGCTATTGCCGATCTACGCCCGCGACATCCTGCAGGCCGGACCGTGGGCGCTCGGCCTGTTGCGCTCGGCGCCGGCGGTCGGGGCGCTCGCCACCTCGGTCGTTCTCGCGCGCAGCGCCATCGCCGGCAACGCCGGCCGCATCATGTACGCCGCGGTCGGAATCTTCGGGCTGGCGAGCCTGGCTTTCGGACTGTCGACCTCGGTCGCGCTGTCGTTCCTCGCGCTCGTGATCTACGGCGCGTCCGACGCGATCAGCGTGGTCATCCGACAATCGCTGGTGCAGATGCGCACCCCCTACGAGATGCTGGGCCGGGTGCTGGCAGTCAACTCGATGTTCACGGGCTCCTCGGGCTCGCTCGGCGAATTTCGCGCCGGCGCCGTCGCGGCCGCGCTGGGCGCGGTGCCGTCCGCGCTGATCGGCGGCTTGGGCACGATCGCGGTGATGCTGATCTGGATGTGGGCATTCCCGCAACTTCGCCGCGTCGACAAATTGACGCCGGAGGCAGGAGCGGCGCCGTGACCGCGACATTGGGACCGATTAAGGTGCGCTCGTTCCGCGCCCGCCCAAGCGCGCCCGCCCAAGACCGCGCCGGCATCGCAAGCTTCGTGACGTCTGGTCCCGGCACGATTGGGACCCGCCCGCGATGTCCGCAGTGCGGTCGCGATCAGGCGCAAAGTCGCCTCGCCTGGGCTCGCATCATTGACGCTGGGGGATAGCGCATGGCCGAACCTTCCCGTCCCGCCCGGCTGTGGTATCAGAGCTTCGTTCATCCGGTCGAGCAGGCGCCCTACATCGAGCGGCTGCAAGCGTTGCTCGACGCGGCTGCCGGTCCCGGCATCCGGTTCGAGGTCCATGGCCTCGATCCTCCCGACCACCTCTTCCATCCGCTGACGGAATTCCGCTGCGCGGCGCAGACCATCCGCAATGCCCTGGACGCGGAGCGGGCAGGGTACGACGCCTTCGTCATCGGTCACTTCCAGGAGCCCGGCTTGTTGGAAATTCGCGGCGCGGTCGACATTCCCGTGGTTGGTCTCGGTGAGGCGACGCTGCTCGCGGCGTTGAGCATGGGGCGCCAACTTGGTCTCGTGACCATCGATCCGGTCTTCATCGACTGGCATGAGCGGCAGGTGAGAGCGCACGGCCTCGACCAGCGCGTCACCGGCGTGCGAGCGATTCACGTGGACCTGCCCGGTTTCATGCGCGCCTTCACCGACGATACGAGCTACGCGCGCGTCCGCGCCGACTTTGTGGAGCAGGTCCGTCCGCTGGTCGCGGCGGGGGCGGAGGTCATCATCCCGGCGGGCGGCCTGCCGATGCTGCTGTTTGCGCGCGAGCGCCCATTCATCATCGACGGCGCGCTGGTGCTCAACGGCATCGCGGTGGTGGCGAAGGCCGCGGAGATGGCGCTTGCACTACGCCGCCTCACCGGCTCGGTGGTCAGCCGCCGCGGAACCTATGCCAAGGCATCGGCTGCCTGCGTGGAGGAGTACCTCGCAAGGCGCTGGTGAATCGCCTCGCCGAAGCCAATCTCAATGCCGACGCGCTAGTGTCCCGATTCCGAAGTTCGCATCATTGTGCCGCAGCCTCGTTTGCGAACTTCGGAATCGAGGGACACTAGCAACTTATTGATCTAGTGTGGCTTTGGTTCAGAAGCCCGCATTTCGGACTCGCTGTAAAAATGATGCGGACTTCTGAACCGCCACACTAGTCGCGACATGAGCACGCGGCGATGGTGGCAATGCGATAGTCCTCAAACCACTCGTCCCACCACATGTCGATCGACACCTCGGACCGCCCTGAAGCCCACGTGAATCGCTCGGTGAAACGCAGATCAGGCGCGGTCTCCTTGAGGCGGGTGAATTCGATCTCGAATGGGCCGGAGGTGGTCGAGCACGGCGATGCATCGGCAACGAGCACGCCGCTCCACGTCCTTTGCGAGCTCCGCGGCTCGGAAATGCGAACATCCCGTAACGACAACACCGGCTTGCAGAGCTCCCCGGAGACGGCTTGCATCGCGCCGAACGTGACGAGGCTGGCGGCCAGCAAAATAGACGGATGAGAGAGATGCATCTCGGTGTCCTTTCGATCGCCGCCGCCGCGCCGGCGAGCGGGACCAAGTCGGTTGCGGCCCTTCGGCGGTCTTGGTCGGCGATGACCCGCGGCCGAGGCGCGCCATCGCGTTGGTCGACCTATGGAGCGGACCCGACAAAATCGCCGTTGTGCTTGCCCTGCCGCATCATCTCCCGGCAGTAAGCGTAAAGCGCGTCGTAGACGATCCACTCGGCGGCATTCACCGCGTGATCGTCCTTGAAGCCCAGATGGCGGAAACCTTCCGCGATCGCTTCGAGGCCCGGCGCTTCGGGCTGCTGATAGAGCGTATTGTCGGTGTCGGCGCCGTTGACGATCTTGCTCAGCAGCACCAGCGCAGGGTCGACGCTCAGTTTGTACTTTTTCAAGATCGCTTCGAATGAGCACTCCTTGCCGTGATGCCCCAACTCGACGTTTTTCACGTCGTAGAGGATTGCGTTCAGGCGCTTAGCCTCGTCGACCACCTTGTCGGCAGGGACGAAAATGAACTCCGCGTCCCTGTCGACGAATTTCTTGATGAGCCATGGGCAGGCGACGCGGTCGACCTTGACGTGCTCGCGCGTGATCCATTTCATGCGATCCTCCATTTTGCCTTGCATGCGAACGCCGCCATCGCCCGATCAGTATTTGGGCCGATGCGAAACCGCCCATTGCCGCGCGTGCTCGATGGGAGCGTGCGGCGGCAATGCGGCGCGAAACTTTCGTACGGTCGGATGTGCCTCTATCCTCTCCCGCCATCGGCAGAAGGTCGGGTATTTCGGATACATGCTCTGTCCTTCCTTCGTCAGTCCGAACGCGTACGTGCTCGGCAGGACGTAGAAGTCGGCCAGAGTCGGATCGGATCCCAACAGATAATCCTTCCCGTGGCCCAGCTCGCGTTCCAAGACCGCAAGGCCCACTTCGATTTTCGGAAGCGCGTGCGCGACAACCTTCTCGTCGGACGCAATGCCGAGCTCGGGAAATACGCGCCGTTCATGCGACACGTGATAGATCATGTAGGGGTAGTAGTAGGAATTGACGGCGCTGATCCACTGGTTCATGCGCGCGCGTGTGCGCACGTCCTTGGGCTGCAGCGCCGGGCCGTCGAACGCTTCGTCGACGTAGGCGGCAATCGCGCAGGTTTCGTAGAGCGTGAAGTCGCCGTGCTGCAGGATCGGAACGCGATTGAACGGATGCAACGCCAGATGGGTGGCAGAGCCCATCTCGGATTCGAGATCCCGGAATGTATGGGGAACCTGTTTGTGGGTGAGCACCAGTCGCGCGATATGGACGAAGGTGCTGCGCGGAAATCCGAGTACGACGACATCCGGCATGGCCGGCAACTCCTGGGCAGATGAATGTGCCGGCAGGAGAGGTCGGAATCGCGCCGCGGGCAAAGCATCTTTTCTCCACCCGGGCCTAGTTTTTCTCAGGCGCTATTTGCGGCACGGCGGCGAGCGAGAGACACACCGAAAACCCACTTTGCGCCGCGCCGGCGATGACGCGCGGCGCAAAGTGGGCTTGGATTAGGTGACGTTGGCCGTCGGCGGGATAGGGCCGCGCGACATCATTTCTGCGGTCCCCCGAGCGCGAGGTCGCGTTCGGCGCGAAAAACATTGGAGTAGAGATTGGCAATCCATTGCCGGCCGTTCGCCGTGACGTTGAGATAGCGAATGGCGGATTGAATGTATGGCGCCACGCTGTTCCAGTAGAACTGCGGATATTTGTGGACGATGTCGGCGGGGCTGTCGTAGCCGAGCTGGCGGTTGAGGCCGGCCTCTTCGAACTCGTGATAGAGCGCGTTGGCCTTGCGGATATAATGCGGATCGCCGAGTTGCCCGATCAGGTCGGCGGCTCGCAGCAGCGCAGCCTCCTCGTCGATGCGTTCCACTTCCGCAGGCATGCTGCTCGGGAAGCGTGAACCTTCGACCGCGTGCGCGATGCGGACGGCATCGAGCTCCGCGATGCCTTGGATGCGCTCCATGATGTAAAGCTTGGAACGGTCGACGTGGTGCGGCAGCAGTGCCGCATCCGAGGCTCCGCGCGGTAGCTTGACCTTGCGGCCGGCGGCATCGATCAAAACGCCGTTCTCATCATCCTGCACGAAAATGCCGCGCACATAGCCGATGTCGTGCGTCACGCATGCAATGATCAGGTGCGCATAATCCTCCGGTGGCATGTGGGCATGCAATGCCCGGCCGCGTAAGATGTCGTGGCCTGCGAGGGTGACCAGCATCGTGTGCTCGACATTGTGGTAGAGTGCATCGCTGTTGCCGATGCATTCCAGCGCGATGCGGGCGATCGACGGGACCAGCTCGACCAGACGGGTTTCCGCGGAGCGGTACCGCCGTTGCATGTAGCTCGCGAGAAAAGTGCCAAGGGCGTCGGCCGCGAGCTCCGGGACGGTTATCATGATCGCTTTCCTCTCAGCGCAAGGCTTCGACGGCAGCCGAACAGCGTGGCATGCATTTATCTCGGCTGCGTGACAGCGCGTCCGGCGCCTGCACTGCGGTGGTGCGGCGGCCAGCCCGATGGTTCGCGCATCCGCAGCGTCATATCCGGGTTTTTTCAAACCAGTGATGCGCATACGGCTCGTCGTTGAACGGCTCGACTTCCGCGTATCCGCAACTGCGATACAGCGCCTGCGCTTCCTCAAGCGTCCGATTGGTCTCGAGCCTGAGCGTGCTCACTCCAAAATCGCGCGCGCGCGTTTCCAGCATTTCGAGAATGCGCCGGCCGACGCCGAGGCCGCGCGCGTCGGCGGCGACCCACATGCGCTTGACCTCGCCGATCATCCGCTCCTTCAGTTTGAGCGCACCGCACCCGATCGGCCGACCGCCGAGGCGGGCGACGACGAAGACGCCGGCGGGTGGCGCGAGTTCATCGGCGTTCGCGGGGATGCTCCTTGCAGGGTCGAAGCCGGTTTCGAACCGGCCGGCCAGCTCGCGAAAATATTGTTCGAGGCACCAGCGCGCATTGGCGCTGTCCGGCGCTTCCACCGATATCTGAACGGCAGACGCGCGCATCAGTCGCTCGATCTCCGCCATCGCCGCGATCAAGCGACCCCGTTGCGGGACGCTGAGCGGGGCCAACACGGATCTTGCGAGCACGTTGGCGCGACGATCGAGCTCTCTGACTTCGCGCAGCCCCGCTCGGGTCAATCGCACGCGACGGACACGGCCATCGTTCGCCGCCGCTTGCGCTCGCACCAGCCGCTGACGCTCGAGCGAGCGCAAGAGGCGACTGACGTAACCGGAATCGAGCTCCAGTCTCGCGCGCAAATCGCGGACCTCCGCGCCGGCGCGGCCGATTTCGTAGAGCAGTCGCGCTTCCCCGAGCGGACGGTTGCGATCGAGAAAATGGTCCTTGAGCGCGCCGATGCGCTGGCTGACCGTTCGGTTGAAGCTGCGCACGCGGCGCACCTGCTCCGTATCCATTCTCTGACTGTAGTCAGATAATCGGCCGGGATCAACCGTTTGCCGCAGACGCCGGCCCGCCCGACCCGCGCGGCCGCGCGCGCAATCGGCGCTGCATCGCGCCCGCCGCGGCCGCGAGATTGCGCGAGAATTGAGCCGCAAGAAACGGATCGCCGCAGCTCACGCCAAGATGCGACGAGTAGGTACCGCCTCGAAGGCAGCGGAGGTTCGCAACAATGGCGAGATCCTATTACAGCGTGATGCTCTACCATCCGGCCGATGAAGTGTGGGCGGTGATCCGCCCGTTCGATCACTATGCTTGGGCGGGCGTCGAGAGCGAGACCATCATCGAACGCGGCAAGGCCGGCGATCAGGTGGGGGCCGTGCGCCAGGTCAGCTTCGGGGGAAACGTCATCCGCCAGGTGCTGCTGGCCCATTCCGACATCGAGCGTTCCTATAGCTACGCATTCTGCGGCGCCCCGCCTTTTCCGGTGCAGGATTATGTGGCGACGATACGGGTGACGCCGATCGTCGCGGACGGCGCCGCGTTCGTTGAGTGGTGGGCCACGTTCGACTGCGCCGCCGAGGACCGAGACAAATGGGTGAGGCATTTCGAGCAGGAGGGCTTTGCCAAATGGCTCGCCGCGCTACGCCACTTCCTATCGGACGGCGGCGCTCGCGCCGACCGCAGATCAAGAGCTCGAACCTGCCTCGCCTGACTCTGCGCCCGCGGTCATTGCTGGCGACGTCGTTATGGGCCGGCCGAAATCGGGTTTACCCTGATTTCGGCGGCTTAAATGCGTGCGTCCATTATCAATTTCGGACCACCAGCACCGAGCACTTGGCGTAGCGCACCACGTGGCCGGCGTTGGACCCGAGGAAGTAGGTGCGCACCGCGTGCCGCTGCGGCCGGTGCGAGCTCATGACGATGAGATCGGGCTGCATGCTATTCGCCTCGTCCAGGATCTCCTGGTAGATGCCGCCCTGGCGCACCGTCCACGACACCCGCCCGGAGGGCAAGCCGGTCTCCTGGACGACGATGGCGAGCGCGTCTTCCGCCGCCTTGCGCTGCTGCACCTCGAAGTCGGGCGGTACGTATTCGGCGAGCATCACCGGCGTGAGCGGCAGCACATTGACGAAGCGGATCGTGCCCTCGGATGCCGCCGCCATCATCAACGCAGTCGCGACGGCGGGCTTGGCCAAGTCCGGATCCGCGAGGTCGATCGGAACCAGGATTCTCTTGTACATGGCACCGTCCCTCTCTCTGAGTTGGTTTTCGGACATATTGCCACGCTTGCGGGCGGACCGTGAGTGGGGCACGCCGCCGATGTGGTCGGTCGCGGCGATCCAGACGGCCGGGTCGCGGGGCGCGCACGAGCCGCCCCCGGCGCCACTTTGTGACGGGCGAGCCCCACGCCTGCTGGTTCAGACCCGATCGGCCTCCGCCAGCGAGCGGGGGCTGACGAAACGCTCGAGCCGTCCGCCCTGGGGATGCAGCTTGCGCCAATCCTTGCCGGCAAAATCGATGACCGCGAGGCCGGACGTCGGCAGGCCTTCGTTGAGCCGCTCGCGGGCCTCGACGTCGCCGGAGGCGATGAGACGCCGCGCCGCCTCATGCAGCCCCGGATTGTGTCCGACCACGAGCAGGCTGCGCACGGCCGGCGCGGTCTTCTTCACCAGCGCGATGATCGCTTCGGGGCCGGCGTTGTAGAGGCGGTCCTCGTAAACCACCCGCGGCGGCTTGGCGAGCGCGGCGGCCACGCGCTCCCAGGTCTGGCGCGTACGCTCGGCCGTCGACACCAGGGCGAGGTCCGCCATGAGCCCATGATGGGCCATGTAAGCGCCGATCACCGCTGCATCGTTTTTGCCGCGCGCATTGAGGCGGCGCGGGTGGTCGCTCATACCGGGTTCGGCCTTTTCCGACTTGGCGTGTCGAAGCAGTATCAACCGCATGGCAGCAGCATCGATGTCCCGCGCGCAGTAGTCTAGGGCGGTGGATTTGAAGTTCCTACCATTGTATCAGCAAGCCCTCATAGGAGGGTCAAATCCGAAACCATACTAAAATCATAAATTTGCTAGTGTCCCTTTGGATGCGATGTTCGCATTGGAGTGGCGGAAAATTTGTGACGCGCGCAGCCAGGACACTAGCATGTCAGGTGATGACTTGACCGCCGGGGAAGAAAAGGTGAACGCGTCCGAGCGAGCCTCCTACGTGCCGACCTGGTACACGGCGAGTATGGTGCCGGCGTCCGCGCGCGGGCCGCTCACCTTCGATCTCGACGTCGATGTCTGCGTGGTCGGCGCGGGCCTTGCCGGGCTCACCGCGGCACGCGAGATCGCACGGCGCGGGTGGTCGGTGGTGGTGGTGGAAGGCCGCCGCATCGCCTGGAGCGCGTCCGGCCGCAACGACGGTTTCGTTTTGCCCGGCTTTGCCGCCTCCATGGACCGGCTGATCAGCCGCGTCGGATTGGAGCACGCCAAGGCGCTGTGGGCGCTTTCCGAGATGGGCCTCAAATACGTGCGCACCACGATTGCCGAGGCGCGCATGCCCGGCGTCGCGCCGATCGCCGGCTGGCTCAAAGCATCCAAGGTCGACAATGGCGACGAGGTGTCGGCGACGGTCGAGCTTTACCGTGAGGAGCTCGGCGCCGAGGTCGAGGCCTGGTCGACCGAGCGCGTCCGCGAGATGCTCAAGACCAATCACTACTTCCACGCCATGCATCTGCCGCGCGCATTTCACATCCATCCGCTCAACTATGCGCTCGCCCTGGCGGAACTCGCAGAAGCGGCGGGAGCGCGCATCTTCGAGGACACGCCGGCGCTCGCGGTCGACGTCGAAGGCGTGCGCAAGCGGATCGTCACGCCGTCCGCGCGCGTGCGCGCCAGCCATATCGTGCTTGCCGGCAACGTCCATCTCGGCTCGCTCCAGCCGCGCATCGCCGGCACGGTGGTGCCGATCTGGAGCTATACGATCACCACCACGCCGCTCGGTCCGCGCCTGGCCGAGGCCATCGCCTATCGCGGCGCGGTGACCGATACCGACCTCGCCAACAACCACTACCGCATCATCGGCAACGACCGCCTGCTCTGGTCGGGACACACGACCACGTGGGAGGCCGATCCCAAGCGCTACGTGGGGCGGCTCAAGGCCGACATGATGGCGGTCTACCCCCAGCTCGGCGAGGTCGAAGTCGAGCACGCCTGGTCGGGCGTGCTCGGCAATGCGCTGCATCGCATGCCGCAAATCGGCGAGCTTTCGCCCGGCCTCTGGCTCGCGAGCGCCTTCGGCGGTCACGGACTCAACACCACCGCCATGGCGGGCAATATTCTGGCCCAAGCCGTCGTCGAGGGCGACGACACGTGGCGATTGTTCGCGCCCTTCGAGCTCGTCTGGGCCGGCGGCCGCCTCGGCCGCGCGGCGATGCAGGTCTTTTATTGGTGGTTCAACGGGCTCGAGCGCTTCGAGGCGCGCGCGGCGCGTCAACGCGAGGCGGAGGACCAGCGCGTGGCCGGGCGCGCGGCGCGGCGCGAGGGCGACGACGAGATGGATGTCGAAGCGCGGCTCGGGGCGGTCGTGCCGCGGGCGGACTTGCCGGAAGAGCCGGCGCTCGCCGAGTTGCCGGCCGATCCGCTTGCGCCAAGCGAGATCGTCTCGCCGATCAAGCGCGAGAGCGTCGATGCGCCACTCGAGGCGTCCGCGCAGGAGAGCTTTCTGCGGGCCGATTTGCCCGACGTCTCGGTCGTCGAGGACGATGCCGCGCGTACCCGGCCCGTTCCGGACGCGCGCCCCAAACGTCCGGTCTGATTCGCCGCTTCGCGAACAGTCCCTACGTTCGCCCCTCGCGCCGCGCCAAGAACGCAAGCCGCTCGAACAGATGCACGTCCTGCTCGTTCTTGAGCAACGCGCCGTGCAGCGGCGGAATGAGCTTCTTCGGGTCGCGCTCGCGCAAGATTTCAGGGCCGATATCCTCGACCAGCAGAAGCTTGAGCCAATCGAGCAGCTCCGAGGTCGAAGGCTTCTTCTTCATCCCCGGTACGTCGCGGATTTCGTAAAACAGCTTGAGCGCCTCCGACACCAGGCGCTGCTTGATGCCGGGGAAATGCACCTCGATGATCGCGCGCATGGTATCGGCGTCGGGGAAGCGGATGTAGTGGAAGAAGCAGCGGCGCAGGAAAGCGTCGGGCAGCTCCTTCTCGTTGTTCGAGGTGATCACCACGATCGGCCGCCGCCGCGCCTTGACGGTTTCGCTGGTCTCGTAGACGAAGAACTCCATGCGATCGAGTTCCAGCAGCAGATCGTTGGGAAATTCGATGTCCGCCTTGTCGATTTCATCGATCAGCAGCACTGGTCGCGCATCCGCGACGAAGGCGTCCCACAGCTTGCCGCGCTTGATGTAGTTGCGAATGTCGCGCACGCGCTCGTCGCCGAGTTGGCTGTCGCGCAGCCGCGACACCGCGTCGTATTCGTAGAGCCCCTGCAGCGCCTTGGTGGTCGATTTGATGTGCCACTCGATCAACGGCGCGCCGAGGCTCTTGGCAACCTCGAGCGCGAGCACGGTCTTGCCGGTCCCGGGCTCGCCTTTGACCAGCAGCGGACGCTCGAGCGTGATGGCGGCATTGACCGCGACCTTGAGGTCGTCGGTTGCGACATAGGCGCTGGTTCCTTCGAAACGCATGGGTTGGTCCCGTATGGAGAAGGAGCAATACCGGAGAAAGAGGGCGCACTTCAACCGGATGGCGGCGGCCTCACGCCGTCATCGCATGAACGTGAGCCGAATTGCCGCGACCGGCGATGGCAAAATGCCGTATATAGCGACAGCAATCACCCGCTTGCGCCAACCCCGGGAGAACCGCATGCGGCGCCCAACAAGCAAGAACGCCGCCGGCCGACGGATCGGGCTCGGTTTGTTGTTCTCCCTCGGCCTCCTCGCGAGCGCCGCCGGGCAGGGGAGCGAGACGCAGAAGACCGCCACTGCGACCTTCGCCGGCGGCTGCTTCTGGTGCGTGGAAGCCGATTTCGACAAGGTCGACGGCGTGATCAGCACCACCTCGGGCTACACCGGCGGGCACCCCGCCAATCCCAGCTACGAGCAGGTCTCGCACGGCGGCACCGGGCATGCCGAAGCGGTGGAGATCGTATACGACCCGGCCAAGGTGAGCTATGACAAGTTGCTCGACGTGTTTTGGCACAACATCGATCCCTTGGCGAAGGATCGGCAGTTCTGCGATCACGGCGACCAATACCGCAGCGCGATCTTCTATCATGGCGACGAGCAGCGGGCGCTGGCGGAAGCCTCGAAGGCGGCGGTTCAAAAGCGCTTCCAGCAGCCGATCCAGACGGCGGTCGTGCCGGCCGGTCCGTTCTACAAGGCCGAGGAGTATCATCAGGATTACTATTTGAAGAATCCCATTCGCTATAAATTCTACCGGTTCAATTGCGGACGCGACGCGCGGCTCGATGAGGTGTGGGGCAAGAAGGACTGAGACCATGGTCGATCGTCGTCATTTGCTGGCGGGGGTGGGGGCGCTTGCGCTGATCGCGGGCCTGCGCGCGCTGTGGAGCACCGATGTCGAGGCCGCCGGCAGCTTCGAAATCCAGAAAAGCGACAGCGAGTGGCGAGCCATCCTCCCCAAGGCGCAATACGACGTGCTGCGACGGCACCGAACCGAGCCGGCGGGCTCGAGCCCGCTCAACGACGAGAAGCGCAAGGGCACGTTCGCCTGCGCGGGCTGCGAGCTTGCGCTGTTCTCGTCGGAGACCAAATACGACAGCAAGACCGGCTGGCCGAGCTTCTATCGGCCGCTGCCGGACGCGGTGGGCACCGCCACCGACTACCTGTTGCTGCTGCCACGCACCGAGGTGCATTGCCGGCGGTGCGGCGGACATTTGGGCCATGTCTTCGAAGACGGACCGCCGCCCACGGGATTGCGTTACTGCATCAACGGCGCGGCCTTGAAATTTTTGCCCGACGCTCCCGCTTGACCCGTGGCATTGCGATCCGACGCGCGCGTCAGCCCGTCGCATTCACGGCCGGCGACGCGGGCGTAACTGTTCTCGAGGCGCAGATGTTGCGGACCGCAACGAGGGCCGCCGTGATCCAGAGAGCCGGGATTTGTCTCGCCGCTGTCATCGCAGGCTGGTCCGCAACGCCCGCTTTCGCCGCGGACACGCTGAAGCTCGCTGTCGGGCAGCGCGAAATATGGCACGGGGCGCCGGCCGCGCTGGGCGAGCGCGCCGGCATTTTCCGCAAGCATGACCTCGACCTCGAGCTGCTGTTCACCAGCGGCAGCGGCGAGACGATGCAGGCGGTGATCGCCGGCAGCGTCGACATCGGCGTCGCCGCCGGCACGCTCGGCGTCATGGGCGCCTACGCCAAGGGCGCGCCGATGCGCATCATCGGGGCGGAATCGACCGGAGAGGATTCGTACTGGTACGTGCGGGCCGATTCGCCGGTCAAATCCATGGCCGACATGAAGGGCCGGAGCTTGGCCTACTCGACCAACGGCTCATCCACCCACGCGAATGCCCTCGCCTTCGTGGAACTTTACAAGGTCGACGCCAAGCTCATCGCGACCGGTGGCTTCCCGGCCACATTCACCATGGTGATGTCGGGCCAAATCGACGCCGGCTGGTCGGCGCCGCCCTACGCCATGGAGGCGCTGCGTAAGGGCGAGATCCGTGTCATCGCGCGGTCGAGCGAGTTGCCGTTGGTCAAAGGGCACACCATTCGCGTGCTCATCGCCAACAAGCAAAGTCTGGACAGCAAACCGGACGTCTATCGCCGCTTCATGCGTGCCTATCGCGCGACGGTGGATTGGATGTATGCGAGCGACGAGGCGGTGAAAATTTACGCGGAATTCGCCAAGATCGGCATCGAGGATGCGCGGCGGGTGCGCGAGGAATTCGATCCCAAGGAGATGGTCATTCCAGACCGTGTGGTAGGACTGAGCGACCTGATGCCCGACGCGGTCAAGTTCAAGTACTTGAGCCAGCCGCTGACCGCGAAGGAACTCGAGGAACTGGTGCAAATTCCAAGATAGACGTCGACGCCTTCGGCCGGAGGTCATTCCGCCGGCGCGCTGCTGGCGCGAAGCCGGCCCATCGCACGGAGCTCACAATGATTCGCCTGAAGCTTTGGCGCGCGCTGGCGCTCGCCGTCTTCGCCGCCGCGCTGCCCGCCCACGCCGGCGAGGTCTACCAGATTTCCACCATCTCCAGCCTGCTGGCGGGCGGCTATGACGGCGATACCACCGTCGCCGAACTGCTCCGCCATGGCGGCTTCGGACTGGGGACCTTCAACGGAGTGGACGGGGAGATGATGGTGCTCGATGGCCGCGTCTACCGCGGCACGATCGACGGCCGTGCGCATGCGGTCGCCGACTCGGCGCTGACCCCATTTGCGGTGGTTGTCGTGTTCCGCCCGCAGGGGTCCGCCCCTGTCGTCGCCGGACAATCGCTGGAGCAACTGGAGGCGGCGCTCGACGCGCTGCCTTACAGCGCCTCGCGCGTGCTTGCGGCGCGCATCGACGGCCGGTTTCGAGCCATCGCCATCCGCAGCGAGCCCAAACAACAACCTCCTTATCGCCCCTTGCCCGAGGTGATCAAAGCGCAGCAGGTCGTCCACACCTTCGAGGAGGTTGACGGTATCCTGATCGGCTTCCGTTTCCCGGCGGCTACCACCTCCGTCAACGTGCCTGGCTGGCATTTCCACTTTTTGAGTGCCGACCGCAGTCGCGGCGGACACGTCCTCGGCCTGACCACGGGCGCAGGCCTGGCCTTGCTCGAGGAATGCTCCGAGCTGCGCATCAGCTTGCCTGCGCGGGCCCCGGCATCGAGCGCCGGCGCCGATGCAATCAAGGCGGTGGAACGCCCGCAGTGACTTCCCGCGCCCAGGTGCGCCTCCTCGGCACAAACCTAACGAGCGGCGCCGCCGAGCGGCCGCGTGCGAATACCACCCGCGCCGCTTTCTTTTGCGCCGCACCGAAAATAGGGGTCGGCTGCAATTCCGTTATTGTCCGCCATCGCGCGGCTCGATATAAGCTCGCCCCGCGAGCAGGGGGTTCGCTTCGCGCACGGGGTTGCAATGTCTTCGCAGAAGAATGGCGCCGCTATACTGGACAAGACCAAGATCTACCGACCTTCCGACAAAGAGCCTTTCATGAATGAGCGCCAGCGGGAGTATTTCCGCCAGAAGCTGCTCACGTGGAAGGAGGAGATCCTCAAAGAGGCCAAGGAGACGCTGGCCCATCTCCAGGCCGAGAACGAGAATCATCCCGACCTTGCCGACCGTGCGTCCTCGGAGACCGACCGGGCGATTGAGCTGCGCGCGCGCGACCGCCAGCGCAAGCTGATCGCCAAGATCGAGGCGGCGCTCGCCCGCCTCGAGGACGGCACCTACGGCTATTGCGAGGAGACCGGCGAGCCGATCTCGCTCAAGCGGCTGGAGGCGCGCCCCATCGCCACGCTTTCGGTCGAGGCGCAGGAGCGCCACGAGCGGCGCGAGCGCATCTATCGCGACGAGTGACGCGTCACGCCGCGAAAGCGGCTCGCACGTGACAAAATGGCGAATGGCCCGCGCGGGAGAACCGGCACGCCCCGCGATCGCCGGTCAAGGCTTGGACGGCGGCCGGTTCAACAGACTCGCCATTTCCTGTTCGAGGCTGTCGTAGAACGATTTCTGCGGCGCAGGCTTGGCGTCGGCGCTCTTGCCGCGCGCGCCTCTTGCGGGATCCGCGGGCGTTTCGTCGCTCGCGGGCTCGCCCGGCGTCTTCGGCGCGGGCGCGTCGGTCTTGAGCGGCCGGCGCAGCGCCGCGTCCGGGCGAGGAGAGGGCGCGGGCGTGGTGAGTGCCTCGCTTTCGGGAGTAGCCTCGCCCGCCGCCTTGGGCGCGGGCGGTGCCGCGCGGGCGTCGTCGCTTTTGGCCGGGCGCCGCAGCGCGGCCTCCAGCCGTTGCGCCATTTCGGAGAGATTCTGGTCGGCTGGCGGCTTGAGCGGGAGGTCGGCAGCGCCCGCGGCAGCCGGCGGCGCCGGTTGCAGCCGCGGCACGCGACGGGCCGGCTGTTCCGGCGGCTCGGGAGCGCCCGGCATGCGCGACAATTCTTCCGCCAAACCGGCGAGCGTGTCGGCGGTGCGCAGCTTGCGCTCGCGCGGCGCAGGAGCAGGCGACGGGACGGGAGGAGGCAGCGGCGGCGCTTCAGGCTCTACCGATGGCCGCTCTCCCGGCCACAGCATCGGCTCGTCGATCGCGGTCGACGGCCGCGGTTCCGCGCGCAGCGGGGGCTCGAAGCGTGCTGTCGGTTCGACCTTTGCTACCGGCTCGACCTTTACCGCCGGCTCGATCTTTGCCGCCGGCTCGGGTTGCAGCGGCCACATGGAATCTTCGCCGAGCGGGACCGCCCGCGGCAGCGTGTCGGCTGCGGCCGGCGGACGGAGGGGAGCCGCCTCTCGCAGCGCGGCCGCCGCGCGCACGATATTCTGCTCGACCACCACGTCGGTCGGACCCCCGATGATGAGAAGATGCTCGACGTTGTCGCGGCGGATAAGGACAAGGCGGCGCCGGCCGTCGACCGTCGCCTGGTCGATCACGGCGAGCCGCGGCTGACGGCCGCGCGCTGCGCCGCCGCCGAGGCGCCCGGCGCCGAACCGGCGCAACAGCCAGAACGCCAACGCGAGCAGGGCGAGCACCACGATCACGAAGAAGAAGATCTTGAGGCCGCTCTGTCCTTCGCCGAATAAGGTGTCCAACATCACTCCTCCCTGCGTCCCAGGGGTGTGGCGCGTCGCTCGGGCTTGCCCGAATGGTTAACGCCGCTGGCAATGCCAATGGCCGTCAATACTAACAAGAAATTAAGAAAGATAGGCCCCCAGGCGGCCCAACTCCATGCCTCAAAGCCTTTTCGTGGTAAACGGCGCTTTGATGGCCGTGGCTGGCCGTGCGCCGCCCGCAACCCGCCGTTAACCCTTGGCGTCGGCAAATCTGCCCGCTGGCGAGGTTCGCGCATCGGCGAGGCCCGTCCTCACGGTAGCGGGCGCCCCGCCGCGATGTTCGCCGCGCCTTGCGCCTGCCGATGCTGCCGAGCGGCGACATGGGGACGACAGCGGACATGGCCGGGAACTCGCGGGCCGATCGCGCGAGCCCCTTGCGGGGACTCACCGGCTGGGGCACTCAGGACGAGGCGAACAATGCCGATTCCACGCCGGTCATGACGCAGCAGCAATCGTCCGACGAGAATGCCCGCGCGCCGATCGATCGGAGCCGGGCGAGCCGCGGCGGCGGCAGTATCGGTCTCGTGCTGCTCATCGCGCTCGTGCTCGTCGGTGCCGCGGGCGCGCTGTTGTTGATCGGCCGCGCCAGGGCCGAGCCCTACATCCTCGCGCTGCTCGCGGTGCTGGCCACGCTCGGCGTGTTCCTGCTGTTCGCGCTCGCGGCCGGCATTTTGCGCGCGTCGGGTCGCGAGGCCGCGAGCCCGTTGCTCAAGGCCCTGGTCGATCATGCCAACGAAGGCATCCTGGTGACCGACCCGGACGGCCGCGTCGTTTACGCCAACGCGACCTATCTCGACCTGGTCGAGGCCTCCGGGCCGCAAGGTGTGCGGCCGGTGGAGCGCGTGTTCATGGGCGATCCCGGTGTTTCGGAAGCCGTCTACCGCCTGCTCAAGGCGGCGCGCGAGGGGCGCCGCGGCCAGGAGGAAGTGCGCATCAGCGCGCACAAGGGCGCAAGCCAGCGATGGCTGCGTATCCGCGTGCGTCCGCTGGGCGAAGGCAAACGCGAATCCCGCATGACGGTGTGGTCGCTCGCCGACGTGACGCGCGAGCTCGAGCGGCACGAGAACGTGTCTCAGGAGCTGCAGCACGCCGTCGATTATCTCGACCACGCCCCGGCTGGCTTCTTTTCGGCCGAGGCCAACGGCAATATCGTCTATCTCAACGCCACGCTCGCCAATTGGCTCGACCATGATCTCGCGCAGGTCGGCTCCGCCGGCCTCAAGCTCGACGACATCGTGGCGGGCGAGGGCGCGGCGCTGCTCACCACGCTGGCGGCGGTGCCGGGCGACGTGAAGACCGAGGTTCTCGACATCGACCTCAAGACGCGCAGCGGCCGCACCGTGCCGGCACGGCTCTTCCACAAGGTCGCCTTCGGCGCCGACGGCGCGCCCGGCCCCTCCCGCACGCTCGTGCTCAACCGCGCCCGCGACGGCTCGATCGATCCGCAGCGCGCCGCCGAAGTGCGCTTCATGCGTTTCTTCCAGAACACACCGATGGCGATCGCGACCGTCGACAAGCAGGGCCGCATCGCGGACTCCAATGCGCGATTTGCGCGCTTGTTCAATCCCGTGTTCATAGGCGAAGCCTCCGGCGATCGGTCGATCCTCGCCGTCGTCGCCGAGCGCGACCGCGGCGCGCTCGAGGCCGCCATCCGCAAGGCGGCGGAAGGGCAGGGCGAAATCGCCCCGGTCGATGCCGCGCTCGCCGGCGCGGGCGAGTGCTATGCGAGCTTCTTCGTCACCGCAATCGAGGATGAGAAGGAGCGCGATCGGGAGGCTGCGATCGTCTACGCGCTCGAGACCACGCAGCAGCGCACGCTCGAGAACCAGGTCAATCAGCAGCAGAAGATGGAGACGATCGGGCGCCTCGCCGGCAATATCGCCCACGACTTCAACAATCTGCTCGGCGCCATCATGATGGCGACCGACTTCCTGTTGAACGCGCACAAGCCTACCGATCCGTCGTTTCAGGACATCATGCAGATCAAGCAGAACGCCAACCGGGCGGCGAGCCTGGTGCGGCAACTGCTGGCGTTCTCGCGCAAGCAGACCATGCACCCGCAAGTGATCGATCTCGGCGAGGCGCTCTCGGACCTCACCGTTCTGCTCCGCCGTCTGATTGGCGAGAATGTGACGCTCGACGTTCCGCAGGTGCGCGATCTCTGGCCGGTGAAGGCCGACGTTGGACAGTTCGAGCAGGTGATCATCAATCTCGCGGTCAATGCGCGCGATGCCATGCCGTTCGGCGGCCGGCTCACGCTGCGCACGTCCAATGTGGGCGCCGACGCCAGCGCGCAGCACCGGCACAAGGAAATGCCGCTCGGCGAATACGTGCTGGTCGAGGTCGAGGACACCGGCAGCGGCATCGCGCCGGAGATCATCGACAAGATCTTCGACCCTTTCTACACCACCAAGGACATCGGCAAGGGCACCGGGCTCGGCCTCTCGACCGTCTACGGCATTGTCAAGCAGACCGGCGGCTTCATCTATGTGGAGTCGGAGGTCGGCAAGGGCGCCACCTTGCGCATTTTCCTCCCGCGCTACGTTCCGGGGGCCGACGACGTGGAGGTGCCGCAATTGCCGGAGACCAGCGCGCCCGCGATCGCCATCTCCGCCGCCGGCGAGATGCGCGGCGCCGCGACCGATCTCACCGGCCGCGGAATCATCCTGTTGGTCGAAGACGAGGAGGGGCTGCGCGCGCTCAACGCCCGCGGACTGCAGTCGCGCGGTTACACCGTGATCGAGGCCGGCAACGGCCTCGAGGCGCTCGCGGAGCTCGAACGACAGGGCGGCCAAGTCGACGTCGTCGTCTCCGACGTAGTCATGCCGGAAATGGACGGACCGACGCTGATGAAGGAGCTCAAGAAGCGCAAGCCCGACATCAAGATCATCTTCGTGTCGGGATATGCCGAGGACGCGTTCGACAAAAGTCTGCCCGATCAAAAGCAATTCTACTTCCTGGCCAAGCCGTTCACGCTCAAGCAGCTCGTCAAGGTGGTGAAGGAAACCATGGCGGGGTGAGTCGTGCAGCCCCCGCAGGGGTCACCCGCGGGCTTGACCCGCGGGTCCATCATTTCAAAAAATTGCGAAGCGGATGGATTGCCGGGTCAAGCCCGGCAATGACACTCTCATAATTGAGCCGCTGCAGCCGGTATTCCGCTGCGCGCACAAGCTGGCTACCATGCGAGCATGAACGAGCCCGAACAGCGGAAAGAAGATAGATACGTGGAGACCGCGCGCGATCGCCGGATCGCCAACGCGCTCTTGCTGTTTTTCGTTATCGTCGTGGTCGGCGGCGGGATTTGGCTCGCCAATGCCATGTTCGAGCAGCGCCAGCTCGACGACTGCCTGGCGCAAGGCGGGCGCAACTGCGCGCCGGCGATCGAGGCGCCGGCACGATAGGCGCTCGACGTGCGAGCGGGCGCCGCCATGCGGCGAAGGCCGTGCGAGCGGGAGCCTCATCGTGCTTTCGCCGCGCGGCGCCGCTTGCGCCGTCCCTCCACGCACTTGGCGCATCTGCATCCGGCCGGTTTGAGAAAGATGTCGAAATATTCCCGCCCGTAGTCGTAGGTGATCTCCTCGCCCGGCTTGATCTTTTTCCTCGCGCGCAGGATCACCTTGCCCTTGACCACGTCGGATTCGGCGTTCGGACGGCAGGAGTGATTGGCATAGCGGCCCAGGTTGCGGCGGCTCGAGCCGTTGACGGTCCAGCGGCTGTTGATCTCGTACATGTAGCGGCTGCCGCGGGCCTCGAGCCGCTTGGCCTGCGCATTGGTGATACGGCGCCCCTTGTATTCGACGATGAATGCGCCGTTCGCGATCGGCTCGGTCGCGAACAGCCCGAGCCCGGTCGGCGAGCGGCCGACGCGGTAGGGCTTGCGCGAAGTTTTGGGCGAGGCTTTGCCCGAAGGTTTTCCCGCCATGGCGGATGCTGCGCCGCCTACGCCGCCTGCTCCGCTTTGCCGCGCGTCACCTCGAGCCGCGTCTCCACCGGCACCGGCGCGCGCAACGTGTTGATGCCGGGGCAGCCGGCGAAGGCCAATCGCTCGACCTCCCGGAGCTTCTCCTCGGGCGCGTCGCTCGTGACGCGCAGGCTGATCGTCACCTTGCGGAACGCCGATGTCGGCGCCTCGGCGATCATATGGCCGCGCGCGTCGAACTCCGTGCGTGCGACCGCCTCGAAGCCATCGTAGGCGATCCCGAGCTTGGCCGCGTAGAAGGCGAACACCGCGGCATAGCAGCCGACCGCGCCGGAGAGCAGAAATTCGAGCGGGCTCGGCGCGTAATTCTGCCCGCCCACATGGGACGGCTCGCTGATGACGAATTTGAAGCCGCTGCGCTTGCATTCGACGAGTTCGTTGAGCCCGCCGATTGACGTCACCTTGACCTCGACGAAGCTTTGCGGCCCCTCGGGCGCCGGCTTTTCCGGATCGGCGCGGTAGCGGCGCTCGCGCGCATCGGTGATCTCTTTCAACTGGGGAAAGCAGTCGCAGACTTTGGCCATTTGCCGGCTCCTGAAACGGTACGACAGGCGTAATACATCAAACTGCGCTGTCCCGGCGAAGCTAATGGTGTGTCCCGGGCGCAGCGCAGCACGAAGTGATGCGCTGCAGACCCGGGACCGCGACGGTCCGTGACGATCCCGGATCAGCGGTGCACCGCTACGCGCTGCACCGCATCCGGGACACTGCCTACCTCAGGTCGTGCAGAATCGCGCCCGCTCTACTTCACCTCGACCAGTCCGACCTGATTGACCAGGCTGTTCGCGGTCACCGGGTTGCCGTCGCGCGTCACGCTCATGTTGCGCACGATGTCGCCGCCGCCGGGGATCGCCCAGCTCTGGAATTTCTCCGTCTTTGGGTCGAAGCGCACGATCGTGTTCGGTTTGGCGCCGGATTCGTTGTACCAGAGCGCGCCCTTGGTGAAGACGATGCCGTAGGGCTGCGACTGCGGCCCGCTCGGCGATGGCCATTCCTTGTGCTCGCCGGTCGCAAGATCGAGCCGGCCCAGATAGCCGCGCGAGAAATCCGCGTACCAGACCGCGTCGTCGGGGGTGAGCGCGAGACGGCGCGGCCGCGACGCCGGATCGGGCAGTGTATATTCCTTGATCACCAGGGTGTTCGGATCGATGGTCGCGATCTTGTTGACGCCGAACTCGACGAAGACGGGAATGCCTTTGGAGTTGATCACCAGTCCATAGGGCCGTGAGTTCGCCGTGGGCGAGGTGACGAGCTTGACCTCGCCGCTCTTGGGATCGATGCGCCCCACCATGTTGGCGTTCTGCGCGGTGAACCACACGATGCCGTTGCCATCGATGGCGATGGTGTGGGGATCCTTGGCCTTCGGATCCGGCATCTTGTATTCGCTGACGTCGCCGGTCTTGGGGTCGAGCTTGCCGACGAGGCTCATGTGGTTGCCGGTGAACCAGATGTTGCCGTCCTTGTCCTCGACGAGGCCGTGCGGGCCGGTCTGCGGCGTCTTGAGCGGATATTCCTTGATCTCACCGCTCTTGGGATCGAGGAGGCCGAGCTTGCCGGAGAGCTGCCCGGTGTACCAGATCGCGCCGTCCCTGGTTGCGAGCGGATCGTGCGGGCGTGAGCCTGGCGTCGGCACCTGCCAGAGTTTGATCGCGGCCTCGACCGGCCCGGGGACGACCACCGCGGCGGGCCGCGGCCGCTCGGGGAAATTCTTGATGAGGTATTGGGTGACCGTGTCGACCTCGTCCTTCGGCACGGGCACGTCGAAATTGAGCATCATGCGCATCACGGTGCGCCAGCCTTCGGGCGTGTAGCCTAAGCGCACGCGGTTGATGTCGTGGCAGCCCCCGCACAAATTGACGAACGTCTGCTTGCCCGGTCCGTCGGGGAAATCCGCTTGCGCTTGTTGCGCGTACGCGGGCGCGGTCGTGCAAAAGAGAGTCGCCGCGATCAGGGCCAAGAGCGGTGTCCTCGACATGGTCTTCTCCACAAACGGTCGCGCGAACAGCTTACCATAGTTGCTTCGAAGCGAGCCGCGCGCCCTCGGCGAGCGAGGCGAGCTTCATCCACACGATCTTGGAGTCGACCTGCAGCCGGCCGGCGAAGGTGCCGAAGCCGCAATCGACCCCGGCGATGACGTTCTGCGCTCCCACCACGCGCGCGTATTGCACGATGCGGTCCGCCACCAGCTCGGGATGCTCGACGAAGTTCGAGGTGGAATCGATCACGCCCGGGATGATGATCTTGCCGTCGGGCAGCTTCACGTCCTTCCACACTTTCCATTCGTGGCCGTGGCGGGGGTTCGCGCCGGGGAACGACAACGCCTGCGGCCGTCCTTTGAGCACGATGTCGACGATGTCCTTCAGCGGCACGTCCTTGTGGTGGGGACCCTGAGTCGAGGCCCAGCAAATGTGCATGCGCATGCGCTCGGGCGGGATGTCTCTGACCGCGTGGTTGAGCGCCTCGACGTGAGTGGCGATCACCTTGCGGAATTCTTCCAGGCTCAAATGGGCGAACACCATGTGGCGGCTGAGCGCCAGGTCCGGACAGTCGAGCTGCAGCACGAGGCCCGCCTCCACGATGGCGCGGTATTCGCGCGCCATCACGTCGGCGAGGGCGTAGAGATAGGCGTCCTCGCTCGGGTAATGCTGATTCTTGAGGTAGCGCGCGATCTGTCCCGGCGACGGCGACGTGAAGAAGACGTCAGCGGCTCCGCCACTCGCGGTCGCCTCCTTCGCCAGCGCGATGTCGGCCTCGAGCGCGGCAAAGTCCTTCCACTCGACCGGGCCCGAGCAGGCCGGCCGATGCTGGAACGGCGAGGCGAAATAAGCGAGCATCGCCGAGAGCTCGGGAAAGTCGGGCTCGCCGGTGCCGAGCGGCGGGGAACTCGGGCCATCGAAGCCGGTGAGGCGGTCCTTGACGTGAGTGGTGTAATCGGTGCGGCCTTGCTCGCCGTCATTGATGACGTCGAGCCCGCAGGCGACTTGCCTGGCAACGACGTCGGCGACCGCGCGCCGAACCGCCGCCTTGAGCTCGGCCGCTTTGGCTCCCGGATTGTTCTGCTCGTGCCGCATGAGCTCCACCACATGCGGGGGCCGCGGTAGGCTGCCGGTATGAGTGGTGAGGATGCGCTCTATGCTGCGCTTCATGGGATTTTACTTTTCCCGCCCCCCGCGCAGGTGAGAGGTGTCCGCGGATCTCGCCTTCGTGCGCGGCGTTCAGGCTGCCTTTTAGGCCGCCTTTTTAGGCTGCCTTGGCCTGCGCGCGTTTGAGGAAGTCGCTGAATACCGCGGCCATCTCGCCCTCCTTGGGCGCCCAGTCCTCGGGCGGGACGAGATCGACGTCGAGGTCGCCGGGGAAGAGATCGTGCAGCTCGCTGCCAGCGATCATGCGATGCGCGGCCTCGGCGATGGCGTGATTGTGGGTCTTGTCGTTGCCGGGGATGATGCAGGTCGGGACCTTGATCGAGTTCAAATCTTTCTCGCTCGCGCCGATGATCGGCAGCTCGGCGCCCTTGGCGAATTGCGCGCGCCAACGTGCCATGGCGGCGATGAACGTTTTCGGGTCCATCGCCATGAGGACCGCGCGGTTTGCCGGCCGCGCCTCGATGCGCTCCTTGAAATGCTCGAGTTCGCACACGGCGGCCATGCCGCCCTCCTGCGCGGCGCGAATATATTTGCCGTAGTAATTCTCCGTCAGGCGCGCCGCCGCAAACGGGCCGCCGGTGACGCGCCACAACAGCAGCGCGCGCACGGCGCGCGGATATTTGAGCGCGAACAGCACCGACAGCCGGCAGCCGGAGGAGCCGCCGCCGACGACGGCGGGCAGCGCCTTGAGCTGCGAGAGCAGGTCGTAAAGGTCCTCCGCCCACACTTCGTATTCGGAAGCTTCGGCGCCGATCGCGATGTCGGAGAGGCCGCAATTGCGCCGGTCGTGGATGAGCACGCGGTAGCCGGCATCGGCGACGTGCTGCGCCAGGGATTTGACGTTGTCGAGCGCGCGGCGGCCGCCGGGCGAGAGCGCGACCCAGGGGCCGCCAGTGCCGAGGACTTCATAATTGATATTTATTCCGCGCACATGGGCGATGGGCATCGTTGTTCTCCGCGGTTTCGATTGCGCAAGTCTATACCGGCGGGGTTTGCCGCGTCTCGGTCGATGGAGCAGGGCGGCCAGATCCGCGCTCGCTTGACCGCGTGCCGCAAATCGCGCCAACTTGGCCTACGGAGTCCAGGTCGTGCGCATCGCTTGCCCGGACATCTCAACGATAATCAATCACGGGAGGACACCATGAGCGAGCTTCGAGGCACTTTGTTCGGCCGCTGCGCCTGCTGCCCCCCGTCCATGGGCCGGCGCGAATTCTTAGCCGGCGGCATCGCCGCGCTGGGCCTCGGCGCATTCGCCGCCGGCCGCAATGCCGCGGCGCAGGCCAAGCCCCACCGCATCGACGTGCACCATCACGTTTCGCCGCCTTCCTGGCTCGACGCGGTGAAAAAGGCCAAGCTCGACAACCCGCCGATGGCCAATTGGTCGCCGCAGAAGTCGCTCGACGACATGGACCAGGCGGGCATCGCCACGGCGATCGTTTCGCCTACGACGCCGCAGGTCAATTTCCTCGACCACGACAAGGATGCGGCCGCGCGCATCGCGCGCGAGTCGAACGAATACGCCAAGAAGCTGATGTCCGATCACCCCGGGCGCTTCGGCCTGTTCGCCATGCTGCCGCTGCCGCACGTCGACGCGAGCCTCGCGGAGATCGCCTACTCCTTCGACACGCTCAAGGCCGACGGCGTCGGCATGATGACGAGCTACGGCGACAAGTGGCTCGGCTACCCGCAATTCGCGCCGGTATGGGAGGAGCTCAACCGGCGCAAGGCCACGGTCTACACCCATCCGACCGGCGCCAATTGCTGCGTCAACCTGGTGCAGGGCATCACGGAAGCGACGATCGAGTTGGGCACCGACACCACGCGCACCATCGCGAGCCTGATCTTCAGCGGCACCTCCCAGCGCTACAAGGACATTAATTGGATCTTCTCCCACGGCGGCGGCGTGTTGACGGCGGTCGCGGAGCGGTTCCAGATCCAAATGATCAGCAGGCCGCCCTATAAGGATAAGTTCACGCGCGCGATCGTCGACGGGGAGCTCAACCGCTTCTACTACGACACCGCTCAGATCTCGAACGCGGTGACGATCGGCGCGCTCGCCAAGCTCGTGCCGATCTCGCAGATCGTCTATGGCACCGACTATCCGTATCGAACGGGGCTCGAGCACGTGAAGGGACTCGGCGCGGTCTTCGCCGGCGCCGATCTGGCGGCGATCGAGCGTGAGAACGCGCTGCGGATCATCCCGCGGCTTAAGACTGCGTAGACCGGGTGCGCGGGTCATGAGCGCGCTTATGCAGGCCCGCGCATGACGAATCGACAAACGTGACGGCCCGCCCCATGCGCTACGAGCTCTATTACTGGCCGACGATCCAGGGCCGCGGCGAGTTCGTCCGCCTCGCACTGGAGGAGGCGGGCGCCGACTATGTCGACGTGGCGCGCCGGTCCGGCAAGCGCGGCGTTGCCGCGATGATGAAATTCATCGAGGGCGGACGCAGCGCGCGTCCGCCGTTTGCGCCGCCGTTCCTCAAGGCCGGCAAGCTCGTCATCGGCCAGACCGCCAACATCCTGCTCTACCTCGGCGGGCGGCTCGGCCTCGCGCCCCGCGACGAGGCCGGACGGCTGTGGGTGCATCAATTGCAGCTCACCATCACCGACCTCGTGGTGCTGATCCACGACACCCATCATCCGATCACCGGCTACCTTTATTACGAAGAGCAGCGCGCGGCGGCGAAGCTCGCCACCAAATATTTCTGGCGCCATCGCCTGCCGAAATTCCTGCGCTATTTCGAGCGCGTGCTCGAAAACAGCGGCGGCCCCTATCTCATCGGCCGCAAGCTCACCTATGCGGACCTGTCGCTGTTCCAGATCGTCGAGGGCCTGCGTTACGCCTTCCCCCAGAGGATGAAGCGGTTCGAGCGCAAGGTGCCGCGCGTCGTCGCGCTGCACGACCGCGTCGCCAAGCGGCCGCGGATTGCCGCCTATCTCGCCTCGCCGCGGCGCATCGCGTTCAGCCAATGGGGCATTTACCGCTATTTCAAGGAGCTCGATCGATAGGCGCGTGCCGTCATTGGCTCCGCCTGTGCAATGGGCGGGCCGACGCTTGCGGCTTCCAATGGCAATGAAATCTGCCTAGAACCGCTGGCAGATAGGTCTTGCACGAGCCGAAGATCGCCATGAACGCGCCCGCTGCCGTCACCCCGCCGTATAAGCACACCCCGCTGTTCCTGCTCGGCGGCGACGCCACGCCCTACCGCAAGCTCACCGCCGAGGGCGTGCGGGTGGAACGCGCGGGCAAGCACGAGCTCGTCGTCGTCGAACGCGAGGCGCTGCGCACGCTCGCGGAAGCGGCGTTCACCGATATCAACCACCTGCTGCGGCCGGGGCACTTGAAGCAGCTGCGCGCGATCCTCGACGACCCGCAGGCGAGCGACAACGACAAGTTCGTCGCCTACGATTTCCTCAAGAACGCCAACATCGCGGCGGGCGGCGTGCTCCCCATGTGCCAGGACACCGGCACCGCCATCATCATGGGCAAGAAGGGCCGCCTCGTGTTCACCGACGGCGACGACGAGGCGGCGCTCGCCGAAGGCGCGCGCGACGCCTACCTCAAGCGCAATCTGCGCTATTCGCAGCTCGCGCCCATCTCCATGTTCGAGGAGAAGAACACCAAGTCGAACATGCCGGCGCAGGTCGAGATCTACGCCGAGGGCAGCGGCGACAACGACGGCGGCTACAAGTTCCTGTTCATCGCCAAGGGCGGCGGCTCCGCCAACAAGTCGTTTTTGTTCCAGGCGACGCCCGCGATCCTCACCCATGACCGCATGCTTGCCTTCCTCAAGGAGAAGGTGCTCACGCTCGGTACCGCCGCGTGCCCGCCCTACCACCTCGCCATCGTCATCGGCGGTACGTCGGCGGAATTGACGATGAAAACGGTCAAGCTCGCCTCCTGCCGCTATCTCGACGACCTGCCCACGCAGGGCTCCGAGGACGGCCACGCCTTCCGCGACCTCGCGATGGAACAAGAGGTGCACCAGCTCACGCAGTCGTTGGGCGTGGGCGCGCAGTTCGGCGGCAAGTATTTCAAGAGCTCGAGCACAATCCGGCGAAATATCTGCCCGAGATCGATGCCTCCAAGCTCGGCGGCGAGGTGGTGCATATCGATCTGCGTCGGCCGATGCAGGAGATCCTGGCGCAGCTCACGCAATATCCGATCAAGACGCGGCTCTCGCTCAGCGGCCCTATGATCGTCGCGCGCGACCTCGCGCATGCGAAATTGCGCGAACGCTTGGAGCGAGGGCAGGGGCTGCCCGACTATTTCAAGAACCACCCGGTCTATTACGCCGGGCCCGCAAAGACGCCGCAGGGTTACGCCTCGGGTGCGTTCGGTCCCACCACGGCGGGACGGATGGATGCCTTCGTGCAAGACTTCCAGGCCGCCGGCGGCTCGATGGTCATGCTGGCCAAGGGCAACCGCTCGCCGGCGGTGCGCGAGGCCTGCAAGAAGCACGGCGGCTTCTATCTCGCCTCCATCGGCGGCGCGGCGGCGAACCTCGCGGAGCATTGCATCAAGAAGGTCGAGACCGTGGAATATCCCGAGCTCGGCATGGAGGCGATCTGGAGGATCGAGGTGGAAAATTTCCCGGCCTTCATCGTGATCGACGACAAGGGCAACGACTTCTTCCAGGAATTGAATTTGGGGTGAAGTCTCGTGTCCCGGGCGCAGCGCAGCACGAAGTGGTGCGCTGCAGACCCGGGACCGTTATGGTCCGTAACGGTCCCGGATCAGCGGTGCACCGTTCCGCGCTCACGCGCTCCACGCTGCACCGCATCCGGGACACGGAACGGCTCGGCTCGGATGACGGCGTGATCGGTTTGTGCAAAGCTCGCGAGAGCTTCAGTAATCAGGACAACCCCTATGGCTTGCATCAAAGTTTCCGACATGGCCTACGGTCGGCTCAAGGCCCCCGACCTCGATCTCATGGAGGAGTTTCTCACGCGCTTCGGCATGGTGCGCTCGGAGCGCACCGCCACGGCGCTCTACATGCGCGGCGCCGATAGCCCCCACCACATCCACGTGACCGAGAAGGGCGAGCCGAAATTCGTCGGCTTTGCCTATTACGCGGCGAGCGAGGACGATCTTGCGCGCGTCGCCCGGGTGCCCGGCGCCTCGGCCATCGAGGCGATCGACGAGCCCGGCGGCGGCAAGCGGGTGCGGCTCACCGAGCCCAACGGCTACCAGATCGAGGTCGTCCACGGCATCGCCAAACTCGCGCCGATCGCGACCAAGCGCCAGAAACTCAACACCGGCGAAGATCCGCTGTTGCGCGCGGGCGAGCTGATGCGGCTGCCCAAGGGGCCTTCCCACGTCAAGCGGATCGGCCACGGCGTGATGATGACGCCGAAATTCCGCGAGACCGTGGATTGGTTCCGCGAGATGCTGGGTTTCGTCTGCTCGGACGACGTCTACGCGGGTGAAAAGAACAACCTGATCGGCTCGTTCAATCGCTGCGACCGCGGCGATACTTACGTCGATCATCACGTGTTCTTCTGCCTCAACCATGCCAAGACAGGGCTCAACCATCTCTCGTTCGAGGTATCCGACATCGACGACGTCGCCGTGGGGCACGATTACCTGGCGCAGTTCGGCAAATACGAGCACATGTGGGGGATCGGCCGGCACGTGCTGGGCAGTCAGGTCTACGACTACTGGGCCGATCCGTGGGGGCGCGTGCACGAGCACTGGGCCGACAGCGACCGGCTGAACCTGGCGAACGGCTCCAATCTGGTGCCGGCGGAAGAGGCGCTGACCTCGCAATGGGGCGAGGCGCCGCCGAAGAAATTCATCGATCACGCCAGCCCGTGATTGCGCCGGGCAGTCGACGGTGGCGCGCTCGCGGTCAGGCGCTCTTGAGCAGGAGCGCCAAGCCGCTCACCATCAGCGCGCCGCTGACCAGGCGGCGGAACGCAAGCTCGCTTATGCCGGTATGGATGCGATTGCCGATGTAGATGCCGACAAGCATCATCGGCAGGGCAATGGCCACGGTGACGAGCACGTCGCGGCTGTATTCTCCCACCGCCCAATAGCCCAGCCCGCGGACGACGCCCAGTGCCACCAGAATGGCGGTCATGCTGGCGCGGAAGGCCTCCTTGGTCATGCGCATGGCGTCGAAATAGATTGCGAAGAAAACGCTCGCCATGGTTCCGAAGGTCGTGCCGACGGCGCCGCCGAGCGTGCCGGCGAGCGGTGCGATCAGCCGCGGCGAGGCTTGCCAACGCGTCTGCGGTCGGCTGGTGAGCCAAAGCGAATAGAGCCCATAAAACAGGATCAGAGCTCCGAGCCCCTGCGCCAGCGTGCGCGAATCAAGCGCGGTGAAAAGGTAGAGTCCGATCGCGATGCCGATCATGCACGTCGGTAGCAGGCGCGCCATTTCGCTCCAGGCGATGTACGGGCGGTCACGGCCAAGTAGCGTGACGCCGGCGGTCAGTCCGATCAACGTCCATGCCGGGATCAGAACCTTGAGGGGGATGACGAGCCCGAGCAGCGGCATGGCCGCGGCGGCGCCGAAGCCGGTCGAGCCGCGCAGCGCGTAGGAGGCGACCATCACCACGCAGCAATAGGCGATCTCGAGGGGCGAGAGGAATTGGATGGCAGGCTCCGCAGTCAGCGCGACCGGGCGTGGTTCATGTCGATAACCGTCGGTTTGCAGCTCATCCCTCGGCTAGCATAACGCCGATGCGCCGGCGCCACGATGCGGGCAGCCATGCGCGTGCCGCAATAGGCTTGCGGCGCTGCCGCGGCGGCGCGATAAAGCGGATGAGTATCCCGCCCACGACACCCATGATGAAGGCAGCATGACCATGCAATACGACGACAACACCACCCGACGCACGGTCCTGGCGGCCGCCGCCGGCGGCGCGGCGGTGGCCGCGAGCGCTGCCGCGCGCGCGCAGCAACCGCGCGCCAAGGGTCCGCTCGTTTGGCTCGAGATGGACCAGCAGGCGCTCGACGATGCCTATGATCAGATCGTCTACGCACCCAATCGCGAGCAGGTCGCCAAGCGCCGGATCGCCAACAGCGAGCAGGCGCGCGCCGCCATCGGCGCGCCCGCGCGCGTCGCCTACGGCGCGACCGAGATCGAGAAGCTCGACATCTACCGCACCAGGCAGGCGAACGCGCCGGTCAATATCTTCGTCCACGGCGGAGCCTGGCGCGCCAACCGCGCCGCCGACTATGCTTGCGTGGCCGAACCATTCGTGCGGGCGGGGGGGCATTTCGTCATCCTCGACTTCACCAATGTCGACGATGCGGGCGGCAGCCTCTTTCCCATAGTCGAGCAGGTGCGCCGCGCCGTTGGCTGGGTCTACAAGAACGCCAAGAGCTTCGGCGGCGATCCGGGCCGGCTCTATCTGAGCTCGCACTCCTCGGGCTCGCACATCGGCGGCTGCGTGGTGACGCACGACTGGCCCAAGGAGGGTCTCCCGCTCGACATCCTCAAGGGCGCGACGCTCGGCAGCGGCATGTACGACCTCAAGCCGGTGCGGCTCTCCAAGCGCTCGAAATACGTCAAGTTCACCGACGAGATGGAGGCGGCGCTGAGCGCACAGCGGCATATCGACAAGCTCAACACCCCGCTCATTCTGGCGCATGGCACCTATGAGACGCCGGAATTCCAGCGCCAGACTCGCGACTTCTACGCGGCCGTGAGGGCCGCCGGCAAACCGGTCGAGCTCGTCGTCGGCGAGGGCTACAACCACTTCGAGATGCTGGAGACGCTGGCCAATCCTTACGGGCTGCTCGGCCGCGCGGTGCTGGCGCAGATGCGGCTGAGCACGGCGGCATAACGGGCGCTTTCCTCCATGCCGCCGTCACGCCGCAACGGGCTCACGCGCCGCGCGCTCGTCGCCGCCACCGTCCTCGGCGCGGGAGGATCGGCATTGGCGCAACGGCCGCCGCAACCGCCACGGGTCAAGGGACCGCTGGTCTGGCTCGATATGGACCAGCAGGATCTCGACGACGCTTATGACCAGCTCGTCTACGCCCCCAATCGCGACTACATCCTCAAGCGCTGCGCCCGCAACAGCGAACTCGCCCGCGAACGCCTCGGCGCGCCCCAGCGCTTCGCCTACGGCGCGACGCCGATGGAGGCGCTCGACGTCTTCACCGCCAAAGTGTCGAACGCTCCCGTGAGCGTCTTCGTCCACGGCGGCGCCTGGCGCGCGGGGCTCGCCATCAACTACGCCTACGCGGCCGAGATGTTCGTGAACGCCGGCGCGCATCACGTCGTACTCGACTTCAACAATGTGCTCGAGACCGGCGGCGATCTGATGGTCATGGCCGACCAGGTGCGCCGCGCCGTCGCCTGGGTCTACCGCAATGCCAAGACCTTCGGCGGCGATCCCGAGCGGCTCTATGTCTGCGGCCATTCCTCCGGCGGACATCTCGCCGGCGTGCTGTTGACCACGGATTGGGAAAAGGATTTCGGCTTGCCGCCCACCGTCATCAAGGGCGGCGTGTGCGGCAGCGGCATGTACGACCTCAAGCCGGTGCGGCTGTCAAAGCGCTCGAGCTACGTGAAATTCACCGACGCGATCGAGGACAAGCTCAGCCCGCAGCGTCATCTCGAGCTGCTGGCGGCGCCGGTCGCGCTGGTCCACGGCACGTTGGAAACGCCCGAGTTCCAGCGCCAGAGCCGCGACTTCGCCGCCGCGGTCAAGGCCGCCGGCAAGCCGGTGACGCTCGCCGTGATGGAAAGCTACAACCACTTCGAGGTGATGGAACAGCTCGGCAATCCCTACAGCCTGTTCGGCCGCGCGGTGCTGGAGCAGATGCAACTCGTGCGGTGACGCTGCTGCGACTATGCAAAAAATCGCGACTACGCGATAACGGCGCGCAGCCGGACTACGCCATAACGGGGCGCAGCGGAAAGTGCGCGCTCGGCCGCGTCAATGCTGCATGTTGGCAGCGTGGGGACGGAACCGTTTCGCCGGCTTTGCGGCCGCGCACTGGCTCTTGAACACTTCGGCGCAACGAACCCATCGCTCCGCCATCCGGCTCCATGTCTGCTTGCTCGTGGGATCGCGCGTGAACTTGGCCATTTGCTGGCAGTCGGCGGCGTGCCTGAGAAATTCCTCGGATGGGTTCATCGACCGGTCCTCCTGATGGTCAGGCTGCGCGCGACTTCGCCTCTTGGCGAAACTGTTCCGCATATTCGGAAAGCCGCAGCCAGCACAGGGCCAGTTCACGCCACGTCATCCGCTCCTTGTCGTCGACCGCTTGTTCCGCGAATTGAGCGCATTCGCTCACACGCTGCTGATATGCATCCCGGGCAACCATGGCGCTTGCTCTGACCTGTGCACCCCGCCCCTATGTCCATTAGCGGACACACGCTTTAACGGGGAATCGGCCGGAAGGTTCCCTCGGCGGGGCATCGCGGCGGCTTGCCGCCCGCCCGCCGGGGCGCGAGCATGGGTAAGTTCCAGGGGGAACTATGAGGACTCGCCGGGCATCACCCGGCAGGACTGGAGATCGAGCGATGGGGGAGGGAGGCGCTGACGTGCGTGCTCGCATGCAGGCCGGTGTTCGCGGCAGCGCGCCGCCGCGCCGAGGCGCCGTCTACGTCGACGATGCGATCTGGGAATGGCGGGGCCTCAGATGGGGCCACCTGCTCGCGGATGACACCGACGATCTCCATCGCTTCGCCGCCGCGCTCGGCATTCATCGCACGTCGTATCAGGGGCCGCCGCGCACGTCGGTCCCCCACTACGACCTCACTGCGTACGAGCGGCGGCGCGCGCTCGCTCATGGGGCGATTGCCTGCAGCCGCGAAGAGATCGTCGCGGTCGTGCGTCGGATGCGGTCGTCGTGCGCGGCGCGCGGAGCCGAAACCGGCTCCTAACGCACGCTTCCCCACGGGTCGGATTTTTTCTTGTCCGGTATCTTGTCGAGCGCGGCCTTGTACGCCTTCTCCGCCTCGGCGGCCTTGCGTTTCTGCTCGGCGGTCTGCTGCTCCGACCCGGGATTCTTCGCGCCGCCCTTTCCGCGCATTTGAGCGTAAGCCGGCGCAGTCGATATCGCGATGCTCGCTAGCGCTATGATGCCCGCCAGAGCTATGACGACGGTTCTCATTCCAGTCCCCCAGAACGGTCGCACCCCTCATGGCGCCGATGCTAGGCGCCGTTGTGGCCGAAAATAGGACGCCGCAAGGGCGCGTGAGGACACGGGAATCCCCCCGCCCGGCCGTCCAGAATCGGTCCAGCGAGGTCGATGCGGTAAGCGATGCGCGGCCCGATGACTTGCTTGTTCACTTGCTTGCTTGATTACTTGCTTGCTTGATTACTTGGGGGTGCAAGCCACCACGACTTTGACGGCGACGCCCTGCCGCTGCGGCCGAAACGTCGCCCGACCCTCGTCCTCGAAGACGAAGGTGCCCCCTGGATTGATGGCGTGAGTGCTGAGGATTCGTTCGTTCGCCTCGCACGCAACCGTGCACGCCTGGCGGCATTCACCATCGACGAAGCGAATGACCGTTCCGCCTGGTCCCGCCGGCCCCGGAGGCCCGGCAGGGCCGGGCGGCCCTTGATCGCCCTTCTCGCCCTGGGGGCCGGCGACTTGCTTGTCTTCGCAAGCCGAAAGCGCCAAGAGCGCCAACAGCAGGGGCATCATCAACAGACGAACTGGCATGGGCGGCACGCTCCCTCGCGATCCAGCAGGATAAGCCGTTGAGGAGGTTAGGATACCATTCCGGGGCCTGCAAAGGGCTGCTGGCGCGATCGCCGGCCAGGCGACAAACGCCGCCGAGCGACCAGCCGCCCTTGCCCGCAGGGCTCCCCGCCCGCGGCTGCACGTTACGACACGCTACGTGTGCCAGGAGCCCCCATCGACGCCCCGTCGCCGTCGCTCCGCCTGACGGCGTCGGCGGGAAATCCACTCGCGAACGCCGTATCCGAGCGCAAACCCGATGGTCAGAGCCATCGTAAGGTCGAGTATCAGGGTACGCACCGCCACCGCCCTGGAAACGATCACCAAATTGTATCTGCCTTAAATAACGGAAAAATGTAAGCGGCAACCCGAATCGGGCCGGGTTCGACCGCCTTTGGCGGCAGCGACGGCGGTGCAGGCAAAAATTTACGTTCGGGCTTCAGCCGCGGCCGTGAGGCGCTCTGCCAGCGAGCGCGCGACTTCGGGCGTCATTCGCACTTGAATGATTGGACCCATGGGCCGGTGCCAGTCGTCGAGGAGATGCAAGCTGACTTCTACGCTCTCATCCACGAATCGGGCTGTCGCCAGTTCCGCGGTTCCCAGATCATGCGGCGAAGGTCCTCTGAATTCGGCGACCATGGCGCGTCCTCCGGGGTGACCCGGGTCCGATGATGTCGGGTCACGTCAAACGCATCAATCGCGCGATGGCGGGGCCGTCAAGGCAACGGCCACGCCCTTCGCACCGCTATTTACCAGCAGGGACGACACCAGCATCGAAACCGACCGCACACGCGGGTGAATCCAGGCCGGCAATAAGGTCCCCATCCGCGGCAAGCCGCCGGTTCGATCGGCGTGAAGTTCTGCGCAGCACCGGCGATGTTATTGGCCCCGCGCGAGGTTTGCGCGTCAGCGGTGAGGACCGCCGATCCTGCGAACAGCACTGCGATCGCAAGGGTGAGCGTGACTTTGCGCATCAGGTCTCTCCTTAGGTTTGTCGGGATGTGCCCCACTTGTCGTGCCGAACGGCGGCATTTTACCGAGCTTGCGGTTTTGGTCCACGGCTGAGAATCGAGGATGTGCATGGGCGTCGAGCTTGGGCGCCGAGCTTGGCGTTCGCTCTCCCATGCCGCTTCGAGCCTTGTCATGCATAGCAAAGTCTGACGACGCCTTTGCGATTTGACCGCGGGCAAAACGCGCCCAAAAAACGCGCCCAAAAAAAGCGCGCCGATGCGATATGACGCGCGCCTTCGACATCGGCCGGAGCGCAACCGATGTCGGACGCTGACGCGCTTCCGGTTGCCGTATTATCTTTGCCGGTAATATCTTACGCCCTGCTTTGCGAGATCAGCGCTGGGGCCATCCACTGGCGCGACCAAGCTGCTCGGCCCGCACCGGGCGAGAATCCGGCGTCCAAAAGAGAGAAGCCCCGGCCGTGGCAGGTCCGGGGCTCTCGTGCAGAGGCGTTACCACGATTCTGGCCGATCGTGATGTTGCACCGTAATGCAGCATGCGCGCTTTGCGCAACAGCCTCGAGTCTGAAACCGATTTAGTGTGACATTTCTGCCAAAATTCGATCCGCGCACCGCCAAATCAGAAGCGAGGCGCACGCCCCAGCGCGACAGTTGCTCGCCATGAATGATTCCGCGTCGCGCGCGCAGGCAGCGCCGTTTCGAGCCCGCCTTTTGAATTTCACGGGGGCCTGTTTTCGAATATAAGATTTGGGCCGCGCCGCCATTTGTGGGGGGACGTGATGGCCCGTTTGCTGTTCGGAACTGTCCTCGTCGCGGCGCTCAGCGTCCCGCCCATCGCAATGTCCTACAGCGAGGCGTCGGCCCAAGAGCGCGCAACCTGCTCGCAGGCGCGGGCGCATTGCGGCACGCAGCGGGTGTGCCAAAGGCGGTACGAGGCCTGCATGGAAACCGGCTGCTGGACCGTAACGGTCGTGCGAAGGTGCGGCTACGAGAAACGTTAAACGGGCCGCCCATTGCCGCCAATCGAGGCGGCCTCGTCGTCAAGGTAGGCCGGAGCTCAGCCGCCCCTCAGTGAGGGAGACGGCTTATTCCTTCGTGTCGTCGTCCTTGGGTTGGACCTGCTGCTGCTGTTGAACGATCGGTCGGATTTGCCCACCGCCGGGTCGTGGCGGGGGTCTTTCGGCGAGATCGGGGTTTCGGTCCTGCTCATCCGCTAAGCGCTGCCAGACCTGCGCCATCTGCAGCGCGCTGACGCGCGCTTCCGCGTTCGAAAGGGTGCACGCCATTGCAAGGCACTGTTGTGCGAGGCGTCGATATTCCTCCGCTTTCCTGTGTGACACCGCCGTCACCGGTTGGTCATATACCCTACCAACCCAATGACGGGTCCGCCGTTCCGAAATCGCACGCGCAAAAATCAAACCGGCACAATGGCTTCGGAATTGGAGAGTGCCCATCGAGCGGATACTGGGTTGATGGTTGCAAAAACATCACAGTGATTTTCTTTCGCGCTCGCATCCTTGCCGATGAAGCACGAGCGCACTAGCGTGTGGCTGTTACGCTTCAGGGGATCTCGGGAGGGGGCGAAGCGTAACCTCAACCCTCCAGGTGGAAGCCCCGATCGCATAACCTGACGGCGGTCGGGGCTTCTCTTTGGCCGCCTCGGCTGGCCGCCTGAGACGGGCCGCCTAGTCAACCAGTCCCAACTGGCGGTAGCGCTCTCTTGCGGCCTGACGACGTCGGTACGAAACGACTTCGCGCGTGCCATACCTGCATCCTCATCCGTCGCTCTGTGAGATAGCTCACACGGGATCGCAAAACCGGCCGCTGAGATTTTCAAAACCGGCTACAAGAGAGGGTACTGGCTGGAAACCGGCCAGCGCCCCAAGAGAGAAAAAGAACATATTGCGAACCTAGAACAAATCGTGTACATTGCTTCCATGCGGGCCGTTCGTTGTCGGGCCCGCGAATCCGGTCCTATAAGGAGTGGGAGCAATGACCACTGCGTTACGTCTCGTCGAAGGTTCCTCCATGGATAAATCGAAGGCCCTCGATGCCGCGCTCTCCCAGATCGAGCGCAATTTCGGCAAGGGCTCGATCATGCGGCTCGGCAAGAACGACAAGTCGATGGACGTGGAGACCGTCTCCACCGGCTCCCTTGGCCTCGACATCGCGCTTGGAATCGGCGGCTTGCCGCGCGGCCGGGTGGTCGAAATCTACGGGCCGGAATCCTCCGGCAAGACCACGCTCGCGCTGCATTGTCTGGCGGAAGCGCAGAAGAAGGGCGGCATCTGCGCCTTCATCGATGCCGAACACGCGCTCGACCCGATCTATGCGCGAAAGCTCGGCGTCAATGTCGACGATCTCCTGATCTCCCAGCCCGACGCCGGCGAGCAGGCGCTCGAGATCGCCGATACGCTGGTGCGCTCGGGCGCGGTCGACGTGCTGGTCATCGATTCGGTCGCCGCGCTCGTTCCGCGCGCCGAGCTCGAAGGCGAAATGGGCGACAGCCAGCCCGGCCTGCAGGCGCGCTTGATGAGCCAGGCGCTGCGCAAGCTCACCGCTTCCATCAACCGCTCCAACACCATGGTGATCTTCATCAACCAGATCCGCATGAAGATCGGCGTGATGTATGGCTCGCCCGAGACCACGACCGGCGGGCACGCGCTCAAATTCTACGCTTCGGTGCGCCTCGACATCCGCAGGATCGGGGCGATCAAGGAGCGCGACGAGGTGGTCGGCAACCAAACCCGCGTCAAGGTGGTCAAGAACAAGCTTGCCCCGCCGTTCAAGCAAGTCGAGTTCGACATCATGTACGGGGAAGGCGTGTCGAAGAGCGGCGAGCTCGTCGATCTCGGGGTCAAAGCGGGCGTGGTCGAGAAGTCCGGCGCCTGGTTCTCCTACGACAGCCAGCGCATCGGGCAGGGCCGCGAGAACGCCAAGGCCTTCCTCAAGGCCAATCCCGATATCGCCGCCAAGATTGAAACCGCGATCCGGCAAAACGCCGGCCTCATCGCCGAAAAAATCCTCGCCGGCGAAGACGGCGGCGAGAACGAAGACGCCGCCGAGTAAGCGCCGAACTCCCCGACCGTCATTGCCGGGTTCGATTGCCTCGAACCGGCAATCCATCCCTTCGGCGCGTTCCGAGTATGACCGAAAGGGATGGACCCGCGGGGTCAGACCCGCGGGTGACGGACGGGAGTGTGCTCCGCCCTCATGCTGAGGAGCCGCGCCTTAAGCCTGTTCACGGGCGTCTTCAACGCGCCTTAAGGGCGGTTACGCCCGTCTTCGCGGGCTATGGGCGCGGCGTCTCGAAGCATGAGGGCGTTGGATCGCCTCGTCCTTCGAGACGGCTGCTCTCTTGTTGAGGTGCCCGCCTCGCCCTTCGAGACACGGCCCCGGTTCTCGCTTCGCTCGGCCGGGGTCGTTCCTCAGGACGAGGGTGACCCCTGCTATCGCCGCGGCAGCCGCTCGCGTGCTTGCGCGATCACCCGCGGCAAAGCGTCCTCATTGGCAGGCGCCATCACGTGGGCCCCCGCGACGCCGGGGATCGCGGTGAGCTGCTCGATCAACTCGACCGCGATGCGTTCACCCTCGGCGGCCGGATCGGCGGCGCGTTCCAGCCGCTCGATGAAGCCCTCCGCAATGATGGTGCCGTAGAGGCGCTGCTGCATCCAGCGCGCGGATTTCGCCGAGCGCAGCGGCGCAATTCCGATCAGCAGGAAGATGCCCCGCGTCGCCTCGTGCTCGGCCAGGCGCGCGGCGTAGCGGCGCACGACTTCCGCGTCCATGCAGAACTGGGTTTGCGCGAACTCGGCGCCGGCGGCGATCTTGGCCGCGAGCTTGTCCGGCCGCCAGCCCGCGGGCGGGTCGATCGGCACGTCGGCGGCGCCGAGAAAGAACGGCGCGCGGCCAGCGACCTTGCGTCCGGATGCAAGCTCGCCCTTGTCGCGCAGATCGCGCGCCATGGCGGTCAGCGTGGTCGAATCGACGTCGAACACCGCCTTGGCCTGCGGCTGGTCGCCGGCCGCCGGGTCGTCGCCGGTCAGGCACAACAGGTTGCGCACGCCGCAGGCGGCGGCCCCCATGAGATCGGCCTGCAGCGCGATCCGGTTGCGATCGCGGCAGGTGAATTGGAGGATCGGCTCGATGCCCGCGCGCGCGAGCAGAGCCGCCGCGATCGGGGCGCAGAGGTGCGCGCGGGCGCTGGCGCCGTCGGTGACGTTGACGGCATCCGCCAGGCCGGCGAGCGGGAGCGCCTTGCGCAGCAGGTCATCCGCGTTGCACGAGACCGGTGGCGTGATCTCCGCCGTGATGACGAATCGCCCCGTGCGCAGCAGCTCTTCCAGGCGCGAAGCCGGCTGCCGCTGCGGTGAGGTCATCGTCGTCTTGTCCGGCGGTGTTGGGCGCGAGGGCCGCGGGGCGCGGCAAGGTGCGCGGGTCGGAGAAGCCGCCTATATAAGCAATCTGCGCGACGCGAGTAAGGGCTCGGGGCAAACGCCCTCGCGCGCGAGAACCGGTGCGAGCGAGCTGCGCGTTGCGGTCGCGCGGCGGCGCTTTCTGGACAGGGGGTGGAGGCGCCGCTAAAAGCACCGGCACACCGTGCGACGCCGGGCGCGGAGCGCGACTCTCGGCAAGGGCTGGCGCAGCACGCGAGACGATTGGCGGATATCCGGGAATGAGCGGTGTCAACGAGATCAGGTCGAGATTCCTCGACTATTTCGCCGAGAACGGCCACGAGGTGGTGCCGTCGTCTCCGCTCGTGCCGCGCAACGATCCCACGCTGATGTTCACGAACGCCGGCATGGTGCAATTCAAGAACGTCTTTACCGGCTTGGAGAAGCGCCCCTATTCGCGCGCGGTCACCGCGCAAAAATGCGTGCGCGCCGGCGGCAAGCACAACGATCTCGACAATGTGGGCTACACCGCGCGCCATCACACCTTCTTCGAGATGCTCGGCAACTTCTCGTTCGGCGATTACTTCAAGGACCGCGCCATCGAGCTTGCCTGGAATCTCATCACCAAAGAGTTCGGCCTGCCGGTCGATCGGCTGATGGTCACCATCTTCATCGACGACGACGACGCGTTCGATCTGTGGAAGAAGATCGCGGGGCTGCCCGAGAGCAAGATCGTGCGCATCGCCGGCTCCGACAATTTCTGGCAGATGGGCGACCTCGGGCCCTGCGGCCCTTGCTCGGAAATCTTCTACGACCACGGGCCGTACATTCCAGGCGGCCCGCCCGGCTCGTCCGAGGCCGAGGGCGACCGCTTCATCGAGATCTGGAATCTCGTCTTCATGCAGTTCGAGCAGAATCCCGGCGGCAAGCGCGTCGCGCTGCCGAAGCCTTCGATCGACACCGGCATGGGGCTCGAGCGGATGGCCGCGGTGCTGCAAGGCACCCACGACGATTACAAGATCGATTTATTCGGCGCGATCATCTCCCACGTCGCCGACCTGACCGGCGTCGAGCCCGAAGATCCGCGCGGCGTATCCCACCGCGTCATCGCCGATCACCTGCGGGCGTCGTCGTTCCTGATCGCCGACGGAGTGCTGCCGTCGAACGAGGGCCGCGGCTACGTGCTTCGCCGCATCATGCGCCGCGCCATGCGCCATGCGCAGCTCCTCGGCGCGCAGGATCCGCTGATGTGGCGTCTCGTTCCCACGCTCGTGCGCGAAATGGGCCAGGCCTATTCCGAGCTTTCCCGCGCCGAGGCGCTGATCGCCGAAACGCTCAAGCTCGAAGAGACGCGGTTTCGCAAGACGCTCGAGCGCGGGCTCGCGCTGCTCGAGGAGGGAAGCAAGGAACTGGGGCGCGGCGCCAAGTTTTCCGGCGAAGCCGCCTTTACGCTCTACGATACCTACGGTTTTCCGCTCGACCTTACCCAGGACGCGCTCAAGCCGCGCGGCATCACCGTCGATACCGAAAGCTTCGACGCTGCCATGGCGCGGCAGCGCGAAAAGGCGCGCGCCTCCTGGGCCGGCTCGGGCGACGCCGCCACCGAGGCGGTGTGGTTCAGCTTGCGCGAAAAAGCCGGCGCGAGCGAGTTCCTGGGTTACGAGACCGAAACCGCCGAGGGCGTCGTTGCCGCGCTGGTGAAGGACGGCAAGGAGGTCGATGCGTTGCGGGCCGGGGAGAGCGGCGCCGTCGTCCTCAACCAGACGCCGTTTTACGCCGAGTCCGGCGGTCAAGTCGGCGACAGCGGCGTCATGCGCGGCGACGGCGTGCACTTTTCCGTTGCCGACACCCAGAAGAAGGCGGGCGACGTATTCGTCCATTCCGGAACCGTCGAGAAGGGCACGCTCAAGGTCGGCGCCGCGCTCACGCTGGAAGTCGATCATTCCCGCCGTAGCGACATCCGGCGAAATCATTCGGCCACGCACCTTCTGCACGAGGCGCTGCGCCAGGTGCTGGGCGATCACGTGGCGCAAAAGGGCTCGCTGGTCGCGCCCGACCGGCTGCGCTTCGACTTCTCCCATCCCAAGCCGATGACGGCCGAGGAGATCGAGCGGGTCGAGGATCTCGCCAACGATTTCGTGCTGCAGAATTCGCCGGTGACCACGCGGCTGATGGCGGTCGATGAAGCGATCGCGTCGGGGGCGCGCGCGCTGTTCGGCGAGAAGTATGGCGACGAAGTGCGCGTCGTCGCCATGGGCCGAGGCATGGGCCGAGGCGGCGGCAACACCATGGGCTGGTCGGTGGAGCTCTGCGGCGGCACTCACGTCAAACGCACGGGCGATATCGGTGTCATCGCCGCGCTCGGCGACAGCGCGGTCGCTGCCGGCGTGCGCCGGATCGAGGCACTCACCGGCACGGGGGCGCGCAAGCACGCGCGGCATCTGGGCGAACTCGCCAAGGCCGCGGCCGCGGAGCTCAAGGCGCCGGTCGAGGACATGCCTCAGCGCTTGGCGCAAGTCCTCGATGAGCGGCGCCGCCTCGAACGCGAGCTTTCGGAGGCGAAGAAGAAGCTCGCCATGGGCGGCGCTGGCGCGCAGGGCGCCGATGGGGTGCGCGTGGTCGGCGACGTGAAGCTTTTGGCGCGCGCGGTCGAAGGCATCGATCTCAAGGATTTGCGCAGCCTTGCCGACGAAGGCAAGAAGCGCCTGGGCTCGGGCGTCGTCGCCATCGTCGGCGTCACCGAGGAAGGCAGGGCCGGCGTCGTCGTCGGCGTCACCGATGACCTCACCTCGCGCTTCTCCGCGATCGATCTGGTGCGCAAGGGCGCCGAGGTGCTCGGCGGCAAAGGCGGCGGCGGGCGCGCGGACATGGCGCAAGCCGGCGGCCCCGACGGCTCCAAGGCCGAGGCCGCGCTCAAGGCGATCGAAGGCGCGCTTAGCGAACGTAGCCCGGGTTGAGTCATAAGCGCGTTTACGCGCGTCTTCGACGCGCTATGGCGAAACCCGGGGTTCTGCCGCTCACTCTATTTTCCGGTCGTCCCCCCAAAAGCGGGGACCCATAAACACCGGCCTGTGTTCATGGGTCCCGGCTCTCCGCTGCGCTCCGGCCGGGACGACGGCTTTTTGCGGGCGCACCTCCGGCGCGCCCCGGGGGTCGCTTCGCTCCACCCGGGCTACATGTTTACGATCCTTTCTTCAGAAATACGTAATCCGCCGAATAAGGCGCGCTGTAGAGCGCGCCGGCTTGGTCGCACGTGCCGGCGTGGACGCCGCCCTGGGTGTTGATGCGCTGCACCGTCGTGACGCCCGACAACAGGCCCGAGCCGCGATGCGCCGTCGCCTCGAGCTTGAGCCAGGGAATATCGCTCGGCGTCTTGCCCGCCACGTTAGCGACCGCCTTGCCGACCACGGCGCTGCCGTCGACGTGCTCCCAGTTCGGCCCGGCATAGTGGCGCCCGACGGTTTTGCCGTCGAGCAGCAGCGTTGCGATCGGCTCGCGGAACGCCCATGCGAGCTTGCCGTCGCTGCCGGCCTTGCACTCGTAGACCTGCGCGCCTTCGGCATGAAGCGTGACGACCGCGCTTTCGCCCGGCGCCGCGATCGCGGGCGGCACCTGCGCGGATGCCGCGCCCGCAAGCGTCGAGGCGGCGACGATTGACAGTGCAAACATTGCGATTCGCATGGGATCCTCCTCCGTCGCGGGTTGTGGACTGCCCGCTCTCTATCTCCCGTCGTCCCCGCCAAAGCGGGGACCCATAAACACAGGTCAATGTTTATGGGTCCCGGCTCTCGCGCCGTAGCGCGTCGAAGACGCGCGTGAACGCGCTTTTCGCGCTCGGCCGGGACGATAAGAGCATGCGCCTACGCGCGATCACGCCATCGCCTTCTTCAGGTTCTCATCGACCTTGTCGAGGAAACCGGTGGTGGAGAGCCATTTCTGATCGGCGCCCACGAGCAGCGCGAGGTCCTTGGTCATAAAGCCCGACTCGACGGTGCCGACCGTGACTTTCTCCAAGGTCGCAGCGAATTTCGCGAGCTCGGCGTCGGCGTCGAGCTTGGCGCGATGCGCGAGCCCGCGCGTCCAGGCGAAGATCGAGGCGACCGAATTGGTCGAGGTCTGCTCGCCCTTCTGGTGCTGGCGGTAGTGGCGCGTCACCGTGCCGTGCGCGGCCTCCGCTTCGACCACCTTGCCGTCCGGGGTCATCAGCACCGACGTCATCAGCCCGAGCGAGCCGTAGCCCTGCGCGACCGTGTCCGACTGCACGTCGCCGTCGTAATTCTTGCAGGCCCAGACGTAGCCGCCCGACCATTTCAGCGCGGCGGCGACCATGTCGTCGATCAGCCGGTGCTCGTAGAAGATCCCCTTCTTCTCGAACTCGGCCTTGAATTCGCCGTCGTAGATCTCCTGGAAGATGTCCTTGAAGCGTCCGTCATACACTTTGACGATTGTGTTCTTGGTCGAAAGATAGACCGGGTATCCGCGATTGAGGCCGTAGTTGAGCGAGGCGCGGGCGAAGTCGCGGATCGAGTCGTCGAGATTGTACATCGCCATGGTGACGCCGCCGCCGGGGAAGCGGAACACCTCGCGCTCGATCTTGGTGCCGTCGTCGCCGATGAATAGCAGCGACAGCTTGCCTTTGCCGGGAACCTTGAAATCGGTGGCGCGGTATTGGTCGCCGTAGGCGTGGCGGCCGATGATGATCGGCTTGGTCCATCCCGGCACCAGCCGCGGCACGTTCTTGCAGATGATGGGCTCGCGAAAGATGACGCCGCCAAGAATGTTGCGGATGGTGCCGTTGGGCGAGCGGTACATTTCCTTGAGGTCGAATTCCTTCACCCGTGCCTCGTCCGGGGTGATGGTGGCGCATTTGACGCCAACGCCGATTTTCTTGACCGCTTCCGCCGCCTCGATCGTGATCCGGTCGCGCGTCTCGTCGCGCTTCTGGATGCCGAGGTCGTAATAGAGCAGCTCGACGTCGAGATAGGGATGGATCAGTTTCTCCTTGATGAGATGCCAGATGATGCGGGTCATCTCGTCGCCGTCCATCTCGACGACCGGATTCTTCACTCTGATTTTCGCCATTGCGGACGAGCCTTTGCGCGCGCGAATCTGTGACGGGAGGTCGGCGGAATGCCTTCGGACCCCGGCCTTATGGCGCGGCGGGGCGCATCCTGCAAGGACAAAACATATGCGCGCTGAATTGCGCGCGCGCACGCGGCGCGCCATTGTGCGCGCTCGCGGGCGGTTGCCGCGCTCGCACGCGGCGCACGCGGCGATACGGCGGTTGGATTGACGAAAATGCCGACATGGCGCGAGATCCGAGGTGCATATGGCCGTCGCCGCCGGGCGCTTCGGCAGGCGATGCTCGAACCGGTTCTAGTTGGCTGGCCGGTGCTGCGCGACGTCGTGATGAACGCGCTCGCCGCGCGCGGGCACCTCGTGCTGTGCGAGCTCGGCGACG